>ENA-UEOI01000005-UEOI01000005.1-human-gut-metagenome-genome-assembly--contig:-NODE-5-length-288723-cov-48.012697_pt1 | contig 288723 bp, 221 predicted proteins | sample MGYA00242883_ERZ507882 | MGnify/ENA primary metagenome ERZ507882 (study PRJEB26167, sample SAMN06115502) | human gut metagenome | host: Homo sapiens | place: China:Chongqing | collected 2015-07-29...
TTCCGTCACCAATTCGTAACCCTTGCTCTTTTCAATAAAAATACCGTTCTGATTTACAGAACGGTATCTCAAAAACACCCCTCCCCTGATAGGAACGGCCTTTTCACGAAAAAATGTTGGAAGAAGAGTCGGTGGAGACTGTCGCACTATCGTTCGTCGGGACGCACGAAGGTACGGCTCGCCAGTTTCACGTCGTCGATCGGGTTGTTCGACGCCGTCATCGCATAGACCAGCACCTTCTTGTCCCTGGGCAGCGTCACCGTAGTCGCGCCTTCGGGAATGTCGAACGTCAGCAGATACATGTAGGAGAAACCGTAGGGAACGTTGCCCAGGTCGGTCTGGTGACGGTGCGTACCCAGATACCCGATCTTGGCGCGCTGCATGAAGCCCTCGCTGTTGCCGTACCAGCCCCACTGGCCGTAGAAACCTTTCCACAGCGGCACTTCGGCCTCGTAGGTGCGATCGCCCACGCGGAACTCGGCCGTGCGCGGCTCTTCGACGGCCGACGCCAGCACATAGAGCTTCGTATAGGTCCGGTCGGCGGGCAGCGCGACGGTCTGGCCGTTGCAGAGCACGGCGTCGTCGGTGTTGGCTTCGCCCATGGCGAAGGTCACGCCGTCGCACTCGACCGTGGCGGGAATCAGCTCGGCGGCGAACGAACCCAGCGCCTTGTCGATCGTATAGTAGGTGAAGAACTCGTCGGTGGTGTAGGCCGTGATGTCGTAGTCGAGCTTCACGGGCGCGTTGTCGATCGCGAGCGTCGACCGCACGGCCGGCTCGGCCAGCCGCACGCGGTAGGTCTTGGGGGCGAACTTTCCGGCCGAAACCACGAGCGAACGCCCCTCGAACGCGGCGTCGCCGATGCGCTCCTCGATACCGTTGCACTCCTCGGCCGAGACGATCGCCGCCGGGAAGGTGATGCGCGCCCCCTCGACGGGATTGCCCGTCGTCTCGTAGCAGCGCACGATGTAGCCGTCGCCGTCCTCGGCCGCTTTGAGCGCACGCACGCCGATCTGCGGGGTCGACGCGGCGAGCATCGAAAAGGTGCGGCCCAGATGCCCCGCATGTTTCGGCGCGACGAAGGCCACGAGCGGCATGTTGAGCGCCTCGCCCGCCACGAGCGCATCCTCCGTGCGGGCGCCCGTGTGTCCCACGATCGAGTAGGTATAGTGGTGTACGCCGTGATCGAGCGTCCGCTGGTGCGCATAGCGCTTCTCGGTCGAGGGGGTGTGGAGCAGCGTCAGGCGCAGCGTGTTGTCCGCCGGCTTGTCCCAACCGTATTTGCAGTCGTTGAGAATCGTCACGCCGTAGCTGCCGTCGGCATCCGTCAGATCGACCCATTTCTGGGCAGGCACTTCATAGGCCGTTTCGGTGTTGTTGCCGCGCTCGATGAAGCCCAGCCCGAGGTCGTAAGCCGCCTTCGCGTTGGCCACGGCACAAGGGAATTCGGCTTTCAGCAGCACGTCGCGGCTCGACCAGTCGACCGTGTTGCGCACGTCGATGCGGTCGTCGTCGCCGCCGTCGGTCAGCGACACGTACTGCACGAACTTCGAGGGGCCGTAGCTGCGCTCCACTTTGAGCGTGGCGCGCACGGGCCCCTGTTCGGCGATCGAAATGCGCACGTCGCCGTCGATCGGACGCCCGGGCTTGTCCATCGTCTCCTTCATGATCTCCCACGCCGGATAGCGGTTCGACGGGTTGCCCTCGAAGACCGCCATGCGGAATGCCTTGCCCTCGGCCACCAGCTCGCGGCCGGCACGCTTGTCGCGGATCGAGCGGATATCGCCGTTGGCGTCCAGCTCGACGCGGTAGATCCGGTTTTCGAGCGTCCGCTCCGACGCTTTCAGCGCCGACGATTTCGCAACGCCCGAAGCGGGGCGCACGTCGTAGACGGCATATCCCGCCGCCTTGACGTCGGCGGCGAAGAGGATGCGCGCCCGGTCGCCCTCGCGCGACAGAATCTGCGCCGCCACCCGCCTGCCCGAAGGCGCATAGACGGCCACCCCCTTGGCACGGGCGTCGAGCGGCACTTCGGCCTCCACCAGATCGCGCAGGTCGTAGGTCACGGGATTGTAGACCACCACGGGCGTACCCTTCACCCGCGTGTCGAGCGAATGGCTCAGCGCACCGACGGCCGCCGTCATGACCTCGGTAGCCTGTTGCAGCGAGATCAGTTCGTCGTTCCACGAATAACGGTAGGCGTCGGCGATGCTCGTACCCGTCAGGTCGTCGTGGAACTGATGCCACAGCACGCGCTGCCACACTTCGTTGAGCTTCGCACGGTCGTAGGGTTTCGCGCCCAGCCAGTCGGCCGCCACAGCGGCGCGCTCGGCGGCGCCCAGCAGCTCCTCGTTGCGGCGGTTGTAGTACTTCATCGCTCCCTGCGAGGTGTAGCAGCCGCCGGCATGTACGTCCATGAGCAGTTCGCCGTCGTAGGTCGGCAGCTCGTCGCGGCGATCCATATAATCGAGGAAGAGCTGGTCGCTCGTGGCGCTGATGAGTTGCACCGGCGCATCGAGGTCGGCCATGGCCTCGGCCATGCGGCGCGCGGTGGTCACCGTGCCGCTGTTGCCCTTGTCGCCGCAGTTGGTCGTGCCGTGCAGGTGGCCGCCGCTGTAATAGCGCATGGCCGTATTGTCGAAGCCGTTCGAAGCGCGGCGGATGAAATCCTTGTTATACCCCGCGTCGGCCGGCAGTTCGGCGGTATACCCGCCCGTATCGAAGGCCGCCATGAGCGACTGCCCGTCGATACCGTACCATACGCCCCACGAGAAGGGGTTTTTCTTGTGATAGGGTGCGTCGGGGAAGAAGTCGTGCTTGCGCCAGCTCAGCTTCTGGGTCGAGAAACCGATCAGGCCGCAGTGGGCCGCCAGCGAAGGCAGCGTGTACCCGAACCCGAAGCAGTCGGGCAGGAAGATGTCGGTCGAACGCACGCCGAACTCGCGCTTGTAGAGCTCCTGTCCTTGCAGGATGTTGCGGATGAACGACTCGGCCGAAGGCATGTTGGGGTCGTTGGCATTCCACGACGCGCCGCTGATGTGCCAGCGCCCCTCGTCGATATACTTCTGCAAACGGGCGTAGTGCAGCGGATAGTACTCCTTCATCCATCGGTAGATGATGCCGCCCTCGAAATTGAACTTGTAATCGGGATACCGCTCCAGCATCCAGAGGTTCTGGAAGAGGATGCGCGGAATGTATTCCCGGATGGTGTGGGTCAGGTCCCAGTTCCACTGGGTGTCGAGATGCGCGTCGCACACCGCATAGATCTTGTAGGTCTTGGGTGCGGGCGTCTCCTGCTCCTGCGCCGCGGCACGTCCGGCGCAGAACGTCAGGATGCACGCGACGACAAACAGTCGAAAAAGTTTCATCGTTCGAAAAAAATTAGATTGATAGTTTCATTACATTCGAGTATCGGCAAAATTAGAGAATAAAACCGCGCAGCACAAGCGCCCTGTCCGAAAATATAAACGATATATCAATTTGTGAAATAAAAAAATCGCAGGAAACTGCGCTCCCTGCGATCCGATTTCACCCTATGCGTCAGCCGGTTGCTACTCGATCCGCTGACGGGGTTCGTTGTCGGGCGCCAGCGGCGAGCGGGCGCGCAAATATGAATCCAATACGTCGGTCAACAGCGTCCCGGTAGGAGCTCCGTCGGTATAATCGAGACCGGAATAGGTCTTGAAAATGTAGTCGCCCATCGCCACGCGGTAGCGGCGGCCGGGTTTCAGTTCGGGGAAAGCGACCGACTGCGCCTCGAACCGCTCGTCGGTACGGATCACATAAGGGGTGGTCATGTAGATGTCGATGCGGTGCGACTCGTCGAGGTTGACCGTATCGTTGAATTTGGTCTTCACCAGCCGCGCCAGCTCGTCGGCCGTCATCTCGGCCGTCACCAGTTTGGAGCCGAAAGGATCGAGGTTGTAGATATCGGCCGCCACGACCTCGCCCGCAAGCGAATCGAGCCGCACGCCGCCGATGTGGTAGATACCGACGTCGGCCTTGCCCGCCTCGCGCACCGCCTCGGTAAAGACGTTGGCCAGCCCGGTCTTGTCCAGCCGGCCGCGCAGGTCGGCCACCTTCGCCCGAAGCGCCGGATCGCTGTAATAACCTTCGACCATCCGCTGGTAGGCGGGTGCGGGTTCGTAGCCCGCCAGCGGCACCAGCCGGAAGCTCTTCTCCACCAGTTCGTCGCCGCGGAAGCGGAGCACCGTGACGCCCACGTTGTCGAGATTCTTGCCCGTCTGCGTCACCAGCACGCCGCCGACCGTCTCGTTCGTCTCGTCGTGGCTGTGCCCGCCCACGATCACGTCGTAACGCGGCGCCTTTTCGGCCAGCACGCGGTCTTTCTTCGTCCCGATATGGGTCAGGGCGACCAGCGCGTCGCACTCGTCGCGCAGCGACTGCCGGTCGGCCACGGCATCCACCGCGTCCGTGAAGGTCAGCCCCGCGAAATTCTCGTCGTGCCCCGCCGGATGGTTGTTGTGGTCGTAGTTGGTCACCGAGGCCACGAAGCCGATCCTGCGGCCGCCCCGCTCGACGATCGCATAGGGCGCCGGCTGGGGAAAGGTCGCCGTATCGCTTACGATATTGGCGCAGACGACCGGAAACCGGCACTGCGCGGTGCGCACGCCCAGAAAAGCCTGTCCGGCGTCGAACTCGTGGTTGCCGAAGGTCGCCACGTCGTAACGCAGGCGGTTCATCAGATCGATGATCGGCCGGCGCGGCTCGGCGGCTCGATCGCAGTAGACGTTGCCCGTCCAGCGGTCGCCCGCATCGACCAGAATCACGTTCTTCACCGTATCGCGGCACTTCTTGACGGCTTCGGCCAGCTGCGGGAACTTCTCGATATGGGCGTGGATGTCGTTGGTCGAAAGAATCACCACCGTCTCCATGCGCGGCGAGCAAGCCGCCAGCACGAAGAGCAGCAATGCGCCAAATAACGATTTTTTCATCATACACGTATCTCTTTTTTCGAATTCATCCGGCCAGAACCCACTTTATTATAATGGGGAAGACAAAGATAGAGACTCCCCGTCGATCCTCCAAATTTTCCGACGTTTTCTTTCGCCGGCCGACGGGCACGGCCTTCCCGCCGCACACAAACCCTGCCGCAACGGCAGACCTGCAAAAAAGCGCGGTGCGGAGCGAATCCGGCGAAAAAAAATGCGTAACTTTGTAGGAAACCCGACCTTGCGAACCATGAATAAATTCCGAATGTTTCCGCCGCTGCTCGGCCTTGTGTTTCTTCTGGCCGGCTGCGGCGATTCCCGACCGGCGGAGACGGTACGGCTGGTGACCTACAACGCAGGCACCTTCAACAAGTACATCGCCGACGACTACCCGCTCGTGGCCGAAATGATGCGGGAGGTCGGCGCCGACGCCGTCTGCCTCAACGAACTCGACAGTTGCACGACCCGCACGGGCGGCGTTTTCCAACTCGAACGCATCGCCCGGGCCATGGGCGGCTGGGACTACCGCTTCGGCCGCGCCATGCCCTATCGGGGCGGAAGCTACGGCGTCGGCGTCATGACCCGCGAGCGCATCCTCGATCATTTCACCGTCGCCCTGCCGCGGGGAGAAGGTGCGGAGCCGCGCGTGCTGACGGTCGTCGAACTGGCGCGGTACGTGATCGCCACCACCCACCTCGACCATACGTCGGCCGCAGCGCAGCGCGATCAGGTCGCCGTCATCAACCGCGTGATGCGCGAACGCTACGCCGAGGCGTCCAAACCCGTCTTTCTGGGCGGCGACCTGAACGCCCTCCCCGACTCCGGAACGCTCCGCGCGTTGCAGGAGGCCTGGACGGTACTGACGCCCACCGACGGGGGCACCTACCCCTCGCACGATCCGAAAAAGTGCATCGACTACATCCTGCAACTCGACAACGGCGTCTCGTGCGAAACGGCCGGCGCGCGCGTCCTGCACCGTTTCGAGGCGGGCGACGCCGCCCGCGCATCGGATCATCTGCCGGTGCTGCTCGAAATCCGGCTGCCTGCGGAAAGCTGACCGCCCGGGAACGGGCACGCTTGCCGACACAAATAATTATCGTTACCGTCGGCTGCGTCTCAGCTACTTCCGCCCCGGCAACCGCAAATAAATTTGCATCGCTCCCGGCTTATTCGTATCCTTGACTTCGTCTTAGATACTGCGGTTCGGAAAAAGAAAAACAGTTGTTTTTTCTTTTTCTCTCACCTTATTCGTATCTTTGGCTGCGCCTTAGATACTCGCGCTCGACAATGTTCAAATAAATTTGACATTGCCCTCGCTTATTCGTATCTTTACGCACCTTTTGCCCCATACCTCATGAGAGATCTTATCCAAGTCATCTGCGAGAACCTCGACCGCACGATCGAGGTCGAAATGGGAACGTCGCTGCTCGACATCCAGCGGCAATACCTGCCCAAGGGACCGCACCCCTACCTGGCGGCCTACGTCAACAACCGCATCAAGGAACTGAACTACAAGGTATACACCCCGATCACGGTGCGTTATATCGACGCCACACACTTCGAAGGCATCCGCGTCTACGAACGCACGGCGTCGTTCATCCTCCAGCGGGCCGTCCGCGAGCTCTATCCCGAACACAAGTTCTACATCCGCCACTCGATGCTGCGCGGCTTCTACTGCGAAATCGAGGGGCGCGACGGCATCTCCGCCCGGGAGGCCGAAGCCATCCGCACCCGCATGGAGGAGCTGGTCGACGCGGCGATTCCGATCATCCGCAGCCGCGTACGGTCGATCGACGCCGCAATGGAATTCACGCGGCTGGGATTCGACGACAAGACCGAGCTGCTCAACACCCGACCGCGCCTTTACAGCACGCTCTACTCGCTGGGCGACATGAAGGGCTACTTCTACGGCGCGCTCGCCCCGTCGACCGACTACATCCGCCTGTTCGACATCCGCCCCTACTACAACGGTTTCTACGTCGTACTGCCCGGACGCAGCCACCCCGACGCGCTCAAACCGCTCGTGGCGCAGGACAAGCTGTTCGACATCTTCCACCAGTACAAGGAGTGGGTCGACATCATGGGCGTACCGACTGTCGGCCGGCTCAACGCCAAGGTGCTGGCGGGCGACGCCTCGGAGCTCATCAAGATCGCCGAAGCCTTCCACGAGAAACGGCTGGCGCGTATCGCCGACACGATCGCCGCGGCCAACCGCTCGCAGGGAACGCGCATGGTACTCATCTCCGGCCCCTCGTCGAGCGGCAAGACCACCTCGGCCAAGCGTCTGGGCATCCAGCTGCGCATCCTGGGGCTGAACCCCGTGCTCATCTCGCTCGACGACTATTTCGTCGACCGAGACAAGACCCCGCGCGACGCCGACGGCGAGTACGACTACGAAGCGCTCGAAGCCATCGACCTCAGACTCTTCAACGACCACCTGCAACGCCTCTTCGCCGGCGAGAGCCTTCCCGTGCCGCGCTACGACTTCATCACCGGCAAACGCCAGTGGCACGACAATCCGCTGCGGCTCGACGACCGGTCGGTGCTGATCGTCGAAGGCATCCACGGACTCAACCCGCGCCTCACGCCGAGCATCCCCGACCACATGAAGTTCAAGATCTACATCTCGTGCTTCACGTCGGTGTCGATGGACAACCTCTCGCGCATCGCCACCACCGACAACCGCCTGCTGCGCCGCATGGTGCGCGACAACGCCACGCGCGGCCACAACGCGCAGGCGACGCTCGCACGCTGGGAGAGCGTGCGGCGCGGCGAGGAGAAGCACATCTTTCCCTATCAGGAGAACGCCGACGTGATGTTCAACTCGTCGCTTTTCTACGAGATCTCGGTGCTGCGCCCCTATGCCGAACGTATCCTGCGCGAGGTGCCCGATACGGTGCCCGAATACGGCGAGGCCAAGCGGCTGTTGAAATTCCTCGACAACTTCATCCCGATCGATCCCGCCGAGATTCCGCCCACCTCGCTGCTGCGCGAATTCATCGGCGGCAGCAGTTTCAGGTATTGACAAAACCCGTACAACAATTTCAAACATAACCGACAGAATACGGCCCTGAGAAGCCCCTCCCTTTGTCAACTGCGCGCAAGCCGAGCGCACCCGCCCGCGGGATGCCGAGGCGCCGCCGCAGAAACCGAGCGAAGCGAAGGGAGGGGACAGCGGGGTGGGAATGTCGATATCCGCGAAGCGGCTACGCCCCGCCCGAGCCCTGCGACAACCGAAACAAGTACAACAATTTCAAATACAACCGACAATGTCTTTTGATACATTCGCTGACCGCCATATCGGCGTCAGCAATCCCGACGAACTCAAAGCCATGCTCGACACGATCGGTGTCGGAAGCGTCGACGAACTGATCGCGCAGGTGATCCCCCAGTCGATCCGGCTGAAAAAACCGCTCGACCTGCCTGCGGGCATGAGCGAATACGAATTCGCCGCACATATCCGTGCGCTGGCCGACCGCAACCACCCGCTGCGGTCGTTCATCGGCATGGGCTACTACCCCTGCGCCGTACCGGCCGCCGTGGCGCGCAACGTCTTCGAGAATCCCGCGTGGTACACCTCCTACACCCCCTACCAGGCCGAAATCTCGCAGGGGCGTCTGGAAGCGCTGCTCAATTTCCAGACCGCCGTGCTCTCGCTCACGGGCATGGAAATCGCCAACTGCTCGCTGCTCGACGAGGGGACGGCGACGGCCGAGGCGATGCTCATGATGTTCGCCCTGCGCAGCCGCGACGCGGTGAAGGAGGGGCGCACGCAGCTCTTCGTCGACCGCAACCTCTTCCCGCAGACGCTCGACCTGCTGCTCACGCGCAGCGAGCCGTTCGGCATCGAGCTCATCGTCGACGACTACGACTGCTACGAGTTCTCGGGCAAGGAGTTCGGCGCTGTCGTGCAGTATCCGGCCGCCGACGGCGCCGTGCGCGACTACGCGGCCTTCGTCGAAGCGGCGCACGCGCACGATGCGAAGGTGACGGCCGTAGCCGACCTGCTCTCGCTGGCACTGCTGAAAGCTCCCGGCGAATGGGGCGCCGACATCTGCGTCGGTTCGGCGCAACGCCTGGGCACGCCCATGGGCTTCGGCGGCCCGCACGCGGGCTACATGGCCACGCGCGAGGCCTACAAACGTCAGATGCCCGGCCGCATCATCGGCGTCTCGGTTGACCGGCTGGGCAACCGCGCCCTGCGCATGGCGCTGCAAATGCGCGAGCAGCATATCAAGCGCGAGCGCGCCACCTCGAACATCTGCACCGCCTCGGCGCTGATGGCCTCGATGGTGGGCTTCTACTGCGTCTACAACGGCGCCGAAGGCCTGCGCCGTGCTGCCGAGACGGCCCACACGGCCGCCTGCGACACCGCCCGCGCCCTCGCGGCGCTGGGCTACAAGCTCACGAACCAGCACTTCTTCGATACGCTCGACATCGAGGCCGAAGCGGCCGTCATCCAGTCGCTCGCCCTCGAACGGGGCATCAACTTCTTCTACCCCTCCGAGGAGCGCGTGCGCCTCTCGTTCGACGAGGTGACCACCCCCGACGAGGTGGCCGAGGTCGTGGCCCTCTTCGCCGAGGCGCGGGGACGCAAACCCAAAGTCGCCAGGAGCCACGCCCCGAGCACGCTGCCCGAAGCGCTGCGCCGCACCTCGCCGATCCTCACCGAGGAGGTCTTCCGCTCGCACCGCAGCGAAAGCGCGCTGATGCGCTACATCAAGCGGCTGGAACACCGCGACATCTCGCTGGCCGACTCGATGATCTCGCTGGGGTCGTGCACGATGAAACTCAACGCGGCGGCACTCATGCAACCCCTGTCGCTGGCCGGGTTCCAGAACATGCACCCCTTCGCACCCGTCGAACAGGCCGAAGGTTACATGGAGCTGATCGCCGCGCTCGAACGCGACCTGGCCACGATCACCGGACTGGCCGCCTGCTCGCTGCAACCCAATTCGGGCGCCGCGGGCGAATACGCAGGGTTGATGGTCATCCGCGCCTACCACCAGTCCAAGGGGCAGGGGTACCGCAACGTCATCCTGATCCCCGCCTCGGCGCACGGCACGAACCCCGCGTCGGCCGCCATGGCAGGCATGAAGATCGTCACGGTGGCGTGCGACGCCAAGGGCAACATCGACGTCAACGACCTCAAAACCAAGGCCGAAGAACACGCCTCGGAGCTGTGCGGGCTGATGGTGACCTATCCCTCGACGCACGGCGTCTTCGAGAGCCGCATCCGCGAGATCGTCGACGCCGTACACGACGCCGGCGGACAGGTCTATATGGACGGCGCCAACATGAACGCGCAGGTCGGCCTCACCAATCCGGGCTACATCGGCGCCGACGTCTGCCACCTCAACCTCCACAAGACCTTCGCCATGCCGCACGGCGGCGGCGGTCCCGGCGTCGGCCCGATCTGCGTGGCCGCGCACCTGCGTCCCTTCCTGCCGTCGCACCCCATCGCCGCGACGGGCGGCGACGAAGGCATCACCGCCGTGGCGTCGGCCCCGTGGGGTTCGGCGCTGCTGCTGCCCATCACCTACGGCTACATCAAGATGCTGGGCGGCGACGGGCTGCGCCGCGCCACCGAGATGGCCATCGTCAACGCCAACTACATGTCGTCGGCACTGGCCGCGGAGTACCGCACCTATTACAGCGGCGAAACGGGCCGCGTGGGGCACGAGATGATCCTCGACCTGACGAATTTCAAACACGACTACGGCATCGACTGCGGCGACATCGCCCACCGACTGATGGACTACGGCTTCCACGCCCCGACGCTCTCGTTCCCCGTGCACGAAACGCTGATGGTCGAGCCCACGGAGTCGGAGCCCAAGGCCGAGATGGATCGTTTCATGGAGGCGCTCGTGCACATCAAGCGCGAGTGCGAAGCGGCCGCCGGACAGGAGGACAACGTCGTGCGCAACGCTCCGCACACGGCCGTGGAGATCGCCGGCGAGTGGTCGCACCCCTACTCGCGCCGGGAGGCGGCCTTCCCGCTCGGCTGGATCGCCGAGGCGAAGTTCTGGCCCTACGTCTCGAAAATCGACAACGGCTACGGCGACCGCAACCTCGTCTGCCGCTGCACGGAGTAATCCGCACGGAGGCATCGAGCAGTACGTTCCGACTGTACCGTATCATCGGCCGGCAGACGAAAACCGCGGACGGACAGCCCGAAGGAGCCGTACTCGAAGAACTCCCGCCGGCACATCGCACCTTGCACAGACGGAACGTCCGGTCGGACGTTCCGTCTCTTTTCGAGCCGATGGAGCGGAAATCCGATAATTTGCACTATCTTTGCCGTGCATGTCGAGAAAAAGAGTGCCGCGGACGGCGACGCCCGCGCAGACGACTTCGATACTATATTTAATTCTATAAATTCATGAAAGCAGAAAACAACAAAATGGTGGCGGTGGATTACACGCTCACCGTCGACGGCAAAATCGCCGACCGGTCGCGTCCCGGACAGCCGCTGGAATTCATCTTCGGCACCGGTATGCTGCTGCCCAAATTCGAGGCGGCCATCGTCGGCAAGGAACCGGGCGAGAAGGTCTCCTTCACGCTCGCTCCCGCCGACGGCTACGGCGAAATCGTCGACGACGCGATCGTCGACCTCCCCAAAACGATATTCATGGTCGACGGCAAGCTGGCCGAGGATATTCTCTTCGTGGGCAGCCAGATTCCGATGGCCAACGCACAGGGCCAGCGTATGCTGGGCGTGGTGAAGGAGATCGGCGACGATACCGTGAAGATGGACTTCAACCACCCGATGGCGGGCAAGACGCTCAACTTCGACGTGGAGGTGATCTCGGTGCGCGACGTGACGCCGGAAGACCTGGCCGGCAAATGCGGCTGCGGGGAGTGCAGTTGCGGCGACGACTGCCACTGCGAAGGCGAGTCGCACGCCGACTGCGGCTGCCACGGCTGCCACTGATCGACACCCGAATGCAAAGGCCGGCCCGCAGGCCGGCTTTTTTTATCGCCGCGGCGATCCCATGATTCACCATCTCCGGCCTTGCTCTTCACCGTCACCCAATACCTCGAATCGGTTCTCAACTCCCGCGGCCTGACGCGCACGCTGGGAGAGATCGACGTCTGCCGCACGGCCGACGGCCGTCCCGTGTTCCATACGGGCAACAGCGCGGTGATTTTCCGCATCCGGCTCGACGGCCGCGACCGCCTGCTGAAATGCTACACCCGCCCGCACCGCCATCTCGAAGCGATCTACGGCGACCGGTTCCGGCCTGCGGAACTCTTCCTCTACACCGCCCCGTCGGAGGGCATGTGGGCGGATGTCGTCGTGGACGACTGGATCGAGGGCGAGACGCTCACCCGCACGCTGGACCGTGCCGCAGCGAACGGGGACAAACCCCTCGTCGCACGACTCGCGGCGGCCTTCGACACGCTGGCCGCGCGACTGCTGCCGGCCCAGTGGGCACACGGCGACCTGAAACCCGACAACCTGATCTGGGACGGTCAGCGGCTCCGCCCGATCGACTTCGACGCGATGTTCCTGCCCGAATTCCGCGGCCGGCGCAGCCCCGAACTGGGAACCCGTGCCTTCCAGCATCCGGCACGCACGGAAGCGGACTTCGACGCCTCGCTCGACGACTATCCGGCGGCGTTGATCGCCACCGTGCTCCATGCCGCGGCCCACGATCCCTCGCTGCTCGTACGTTATCCCGCCGAAGGGCTCGTGCTCGACCCTTCGGCCGTCATAGAAGGGCGCAGCGAAGCCTACCGCGAGATGCTCGACGCCTTCGCCCGCCGCGGCGACGCCGTGGGATACCGCACGGCACAGTTGCTCCGCTCGCCCGTCGCGAAACTTCCGCAGGCCGCTTCGCTCTTCGCATGGCGGCTGCGGCCGCCCCGTCCCGCCGACGATCCGCCCGAACTGGCCGTCGACGCCGGACGCTGGGGTTTCCGCTCGGGCGGACGGTTCGTCATTCCGCCCGTGTGGGACAACGGATTCGATTTCAGCGAAGGACTGGCGGCGGTGGAGATCGCCGGACGGTGGCACTTCATCGACACGGCGGGCCGCGTCGTCCTCAACTGCCCGCCCTGCGATGCCGTGAAGCCTTTCCGCAACGGTACGGCCGAACTGCGCAACGGCCTGCGGCGGGAGAAAATCGCACACCCGTTGAAAAACTCACGCTAAAACGCTATATTTGTAGATTGGAAATATGACGCGAATGGACACATACAGAGCTCTGACCCCCGGCGAAATCGCTGCGCTCGAAGCCTCCGGCTCGACGGCCGACGACTGGTCGTCGATCGAGGTGGCGGAGGACTTCCACCCCTCGCAACTGCGCGGCGCACGGCTGGGCGGCCGTGTCCGGCTCGCATCGGGCGTGCGCATCCGCAACTCCGGCGTCCGCAACTACGACATCGGCGCAAGAACGCTCGTCGAAGAGGTCGTCCGCCTGGAATGCCGCGGCGAAAGCGCTTTCGGAAACGGCACGGAGGTGGCCGTCATGAACGAGAACGGCGGCCGCACGGTACGGATTTACAGCGGCCTGACCGCCCAGATCGCCTACATGGCCGCCGTCTACCGCCACCGTCCGGCGCTCGTCGCCGCCCTCGACCGTATGGCGCGGCGGGCGGCCGACGCGGCACGCTCCGCGCAAGGAAGCATCGGCCGCGACTGCCGCATCACCGACTGCCGGCTGCTGCGCGACGTATGTATCGGCCACGGGGCGACGCTCGAAGGGGTCTCCGTCCTCTCCAACGGCACGGTCGGCGACTTTTCGCGCATCGGCATCGACGTCAAGGCCTACGACTTCGTCACGGCCGAGCATGCGCTCGTCGACAACGGTTCGCTCATCGAACGCTGCTTCATAGGCGAACGCTGCATCTTCGACCGCGGCTACACCGCCTCCGATTCGCTCTTCTTCGCCAACTCGCACTGCGAGAACGGCGAAGCGGTTTCGATCTTCGCAGGCCCCTACACCGTCTCGCACCACAAGTCGTCGCTGCTGATCGCCGGCATGTTCTCCTTCTTCAACGCCGGCAGCGGCACCAACCAGAGCAACCACCTCTTCAAGTGCGGCGCCGTACATCAGGCCGTCCACCGGCGCGGCTGCAAGTTCGCCAGCGGCGCCTACGTCATGTCGCCGGCCATCGAAGGGGTCTATACGATGATCATGGGGCGCCACACGCATCACCACGACACGTCGGTCTTCCCCTTCTCCTACCTGCTGGAACAGGAGGGGCGTTCGGCCCTGCTGCCCGGCGCCAATCTGTCGAGCTACGGCACGGTGCGCGACATCGAGAAGTGGCGGCAGCGCGACAAACGCAGCGCAGGCCGCGACCTGATCAATTTCGAGACCTGGAATCCCTTCGTGGGCAACGCCCTCGCAGCCGGCCTCGATGCGCTCCGCACGCTCTACGACAGCAACCCCGACGCCCAGAGCTTCATCTACAACTCCGTCCATATCAAGCTCACGGGGCTGCGCCGCGGGATACAGCGCTACGAGCAAGCGCTCGCGGCGACGCTCGGCGACCTGCTCGCGCGCGGCGGCGACGGATACGACGGCCGCGGCGCGTGGATCGACGCCGCTGGGCTTTACCTCGCCCGCTCCTGCATGGAAGAGCTGCTCGACGCAATCGAGCAGGGTGCCGTCACCACGCCCGAAGCCCTCACGGAGCGTTTGCGGGCCTTTGCGGAGCACTACGACGACTACGCCCGCAGCTGGGCGCTCGACATCCTGGCCCGGCGGCTGGGACACACGCCCGACGCCGCCGAGATCGAACGGGCCGTCGTCGAAGGGAAGGCGGCGCAACAGGAGCTGCAACGCCTCGCGGAGGCCGACCGCGCGTTCGACTGTTCGTTCGACATGGCTGTCGGCTACGGACTCGACGCCGCCACGGACGACGAACGCAAAGCCGACTTCCGCGCCGTCCGCGGACTGGAATAGAGAGACCTAAAACCAACATAAACCATGAACTACACCCAAAGCATCACACGCCGTCACCGCACGGCCTTCGTTCTGGCCATCGACCAGTCGGGTTCGATGGTCGAGGAGCTGGAATTCCGCGGACGGCGCACCTCGAAGGCTGCGGCCGTGGCGGAGGTCGCCAATTCGCTGCTGTCGGAACTGCTGCTGCGCGCCACGCGCGAAGGCGAAGTGCGCGACTACTACGACATCGCCGTGGTCGGTTATTCGGGCGAAGGCGTACACTCGCTCCTCTCGGCCGACGAAACGTTCGTTCCGGTCTCCGCGCTCCGGAACGCCGTGCGCAATACTCGCCGGGTCAGCGTCGAACGCCGCCTTCCCGACGGTCAGCCCGCATTCAACGAGGTGACCGTGAGCGAGTGGATCGCTCCCGCCGCATCGGGACAGACCCCGATGTACGAAGCGCTGCTCTACGTCCACGATCTCGTCGAGGCGTGGTGCCGCCGGCCGGAACACCGCGAGAGTTTCCCGCCGCTGGTCTTCAACATCACTGACGGCGAGGCTTCCGACAGCGACGAGGAGGAGCTCGCGCAGATCGCAGGGCGCATCCGTTCGCTCGGCACGGACGACGGCCGTGCGCTGCTGGTCAACATCCACCTCGCATCGGGCGACGCAGCGAAGGGCCGCATCTTCCTGACCGATGGGGAGACCGCCTACAACAACCGCTACGCCCGCCTGCTCTACGACATTTCGAGCCCGATGCCGCCGCTCTTCGACGACGCGATCCGTTCGCTCCGGGGCGACGAGGCCCGCGGGCCGTTCCGCGGCATGTGCTACAACGCATCGATCACCGAACTGCTCTCGGTCCTCAACGTCGGGTCGATCAGCGTAAATCTCCAATAGCCATGTTCCCTACGATCCACCGCTTCATGGAGGGGCTGCTCTCGCCCCGCACGTCGCTCCGCACGCTGAGCGAAGCCCGCTTCGCACAGGACGGAACGGGCGCATTGCTGCTCGAACGCACGACGCTCTTCGCCGAGGCGCAGTGTACGCTCGGCGACCGCCGGCTGCGGCTGTTCTGCCCGCTCTCGCCGCTCGCCCACCGGCTCGCGGAGACCACGGCGCAACGCCTCAAATATCATCCGGCCGAATTCCTGCTCCCGTGGCGGATGCTGCGCGGGGAATTCACCTACACCGACGCCACCGGCACGCAGCGCACCTGCGACCTGGTCGCGCAGGAACTTCCCGCCGAAGGCGAGCCGCTCGCAACGGCAGTCGGCCACGCAGACCGCGACCGTCTGCTCTCGGCGCTCGATACCCTGCAACGGCAGTTGGCGCAGGCCGGCCTGACGCACAACAACCTCAAAGCGGCCAACCTCTGGATGACTCCCGACTACCGGCTGCTGCCGCTGCGCTACGCCTACATGCGTTTCGACGGCGGCGACGACGCACCGCAGTTCGACGCGCTGCGCGCTTTCGTCGCCGAAAAGGCCTCCGTGGCACAAATGATGTGCGATACCTCGGCGGAGTACAGCGCACCGTGCACCGCTTTTCGGAACCACCTCTGGGTCGGACACATGTTCGAACAGATGATCTGCGTCGAGGACGCCGAAGGATACGGCTACGTCGACACGCAAAACCGCTATCTCATCGCCCCGCAATACCGCTGGGCCAACGATTTCCACGAAGGCCGCGCCGAGGTGCAGACCGCCGACGGGCGGATGGGGCTCATCGACAAGACGGGCCGTTACGTCCTCGAACCGCACTACGAAATCGTCGAATACGACGACCGGACGGGACGTCTGCTGGCCCGCCTCGACGGACGTTGGGCCGCCTTCGACTACGAGGGCCGTCAACTCACCGAGTTCGGCGCCGTAGAACCCTGACAACGAAAATCACAACGCATAACAATCATGGAAAAAGTCAAATGTCTGATTATCGGCAGCGGCCCGGCCGGATATACGGCGGCCATCTACACCTCGCGCGCCAACCTGAACCCCGTACTCTACGAAGGGATCGAACCGGGCGGCCAGCTGACCACCACCACCGAAATCGATAACTACCCGGGCTACCCCGAAGGGATCGACGGCAACCAGCTCATGGGCCACATGCGCAAGCAGGCCGAACGGTTCGGCGCCGACATCCGCCGCGGCACGGTGACGCGCGCCGACCTCTCGTCGCGGCCGTTCCACCTGGTCGTCGACGGCGAAAAACAGATCGAAGCCGACAGCCTCATCATCGCTACGGGCGCTTCGGCGCGCTATCTGGGACTACCCTCCGAGACGAAATACAGGGGACAGGGCGTGAGCGCCTGCGCCACCTGCGACGGCTTCTTCTACCGCAAGAAGGACGTGGCGGTCGTGGGCGGCGGCGACACTGCCTGCGAGGAGGCCACCTATCTGGCTTCGATCTGCCGGCAGGTCTACATGATCGTACGCAAACCCTACCTGCGCGCCTCGAAGGCGATGCAGCACCGCGTGATGAACACCCCCAACATCGAAGTGCTCTTCGAATACAACACCGCCGAAGTGCTGGGCGACGACACGGGCGTCACGGGCGTCACGATCCGCCACAACGACGGCAAGGAACGGACGCTCGCCGTTGCGGGATTCTTCGTGGCCATCGGCCACCACCCCAACACCGAACTGTTCCGCAACCAGCTGGAACTCGATGCCGAGGGGTATATCCGCACCGAAGGCAATTCGTCGAAAACCTCCGTCGAAGGGGTCTTCGCGGCCGGCGACGTACAGGATCCCGCCTACCGACAGGCCATCACCGCCGCCGGTTCGGGCTGCATCGCCGCGCTCGACTGCGAGCGCTTCCTGCTGCAATAGGCCGGATGCCCTGCAAACGACAGAAGCCTCTTATGCAGAGGCTTCTGTCATTTTCAACACGCACCGCCGAACCCCGGCATCGGGCGGGACGACGGGAGACGGACGCCACAGCATCCGCCTCCCGTCGTATTCCGCCGCGCGCCGCATGTCAGTCGACGCGGATCGTCCCTTTCAGCCGCAGGTCGCGCGACGAAGCGCCCACCTGAATCAGGAAATCGCCCGGCTCGACCACGAAGTCGTGGCGCACCGTATCGTAGAAGGCGAAGGCGTCGTGCGGCAGGAGGATCTCCACGCGCTTCGTCTCGCCCCGTTTCAGGAAGACCTTCTCATAGCCTTTGAGCTCCTTCACCGGACGCGGCACGCTGGCCGCGAGGTCGCTCACGTAGAGCTGCGCCACCTCGGCGCCGTCGCGGCGGCCCGTGTTCCTCACGTCGAACGACACCCGACAGGAGCCGTCGTCCTGCCGCACGACTTTCAGCCCCGAATAGGCGAAAGTGGTATAGGAAAGGCCGTAACCGAAGGCATAGAGCGGTTCAGTCGCCGTGCGGTCGTACCCACGGTAACCCACGAAGATGCCTTCGTCGTAGTTGACGCGCGGCTGCGGTGCCCCCTTGCGGTGCGAACGGTCGACGTTCTCGTAATAGCTGCCGTAGCAGGGATTGTCCTCGGCGCGCCGTTCGATCGAGATCGGCAGTTTGCCGCTGGGCGAAACCGCTCCCGTCAGAATCTCGGCGACCGCGCGGCCGCCCTCCTGTCCGGGATACCAGGCCATGAGGATCGCACGCGCCCGGTCGGCGAACTGCGCGAAATCGACCCCACCGCCGCTGTTGACCACTACCACGAGGTTCGCGTTGAGCTTCGCCACGGCGGCGATCTCGGCGGCCTGTCCTTCGGGCAGGGCGAAGGTGCGGTCGTGGTTTTCCCGTTCGGTATCGCTGTCGAAGCCGGCGCAGTAGATCACCGCGTCGGCCGCCGCGATCCGCCGCTCGCGATCCGTCACATTCTCGAAGAGATAGCGCAACGACACGGAGGCCGTCGAGGCATTGTCGTAGTACTCCAACCGCACGGCGTAACTCTTGCCCGCCACGACGTCGAGCGTCGCCGAGCGAGTGGTCGCCGCATGGTCGCGCCAGTCGGCGAGCACCTCGCGGCCGTCGACATAGAGCCGGTAGCCGTCGTCGCCGCGCACGACGAAGGTCACGCGCCCCGTCGCCGCGGGTTTGAAACTCCCCGACCAACGGGCCGAAAAGCCGTCGGCGGGAACACCGTCGGCGGGCGAACCTTCCCAGTCGAAGTCGATCGCAGCGTCGACCTGCGTCGCCACGGGCATCCCCGCAAGTTCCTTTCCGGCGAAAAACTCGCCCCGAAGGCCAGGCCGGCCGTCAGGGGTGAAAAAGAGTCCCGACGCGGCCAGATCGCCGACGGGAGCGGGATCGAGCACCGTCGTGCGCAAACGTTTGCCGACGGCCCGCATCCCCTCGCCCACCGACACGGTCGAGAAGGGATGGACGAATCCCGCACCGCCGCCCGTGGGTACGCGGCCTGCGTTGGGCCCCATGACCACCACGTCGCGCACTTTGGACGAGAACGGCAGCATCCCGCCTTCGTTCTTCAACAGCACGATGCCGCCGCGCGCCACTTCCAGCGCCACCTGATCGGAAAAAGGATTGCGTTCCTTGATCTTCGCGTCCGTCTGTTAGCGATCGAGAAACCCGAAGGCGATGAGCGTTTGGAGGATATGGCGGCACTTCTCGTCGACGGTCGCCTCGGTCACCAGTCCGTTCTCCAACGCCGGACGCAGGTTCTCGGCATTCATGAAGCGGGCACGCGGCATTTCGAGGTCCAGTCCCCCGTTGGCGGCACCGACGGCCGAATAGGTGGCGTTCCAGTCCGACATGAAGATGCCGTCGAAACCCCACTTCTCACGCAGCAGACCGACCGTCAGCGGGCGGTTCTCGGTCATGTGCACGCAGTTGAGCGGATTGTAGCTCGACATGACGGCGCCGACCTTCGCCCCAGTCACCGCCTTGCGAAAGGCGGGAAGGTAGATTTCATGGAGCGTCCGCTCGTCGATGTCCGACGAAACGTGGTGGCGGTTCCACTCCTGGTTGTTGCCGACGAAGTGTTTGACGCAGGCCATGACCCCTTCGGCCTGCATCCCCTCGATATAGGCCGCCGCCGTCTCGGCCGCCAGATAGGGATCTTCGCCGTAGTATTCGAAATTGCGGCCGCACAGCGGCGAACGATAGATGTTCACCCCCGGCCCGAGCAGGATATGCACGCCGCGCGCCCGGCAGTCTTGTCCCAAAGCGCGGCCGTAGTCGCGCACCAGCGCGCGATCCCACGCCGCAGCCGCGGCGATGCCGCACGGGAACATCGTACTGCGCGTATCGTTGCGCACGCCCTGCGGGCCGTCGGCCATGCGGATCTGCGGGATGCCCAGCCGGGGAATCGCACGGATATAGAAGGAGTTGAAACCGCCGATGTAGTCGAGTTTCTCGTCGAGCGTCATCCGCTCCACAAGGGCCGCCGCGCGCTCCTTGTCCTGCTCCGTGATCTGCTGCGCCGCTGCCGGAAGCAACGCCCCGACAACCAGCAGCCATGTAAGTAGTCTCTTCATTTCATTGGATTGGTTCGTTATCGAATACAAAAATAGGGAAAAAGCATGATAAAGCCATATTTTATCAGCCACTACACTATTAAAATATTTTATCAATTTATTTGTTTTTTCATTTTTCAATCGCTATATTTGTCATACAGATCAATTAATACCCTCTCTTATGAAAAAGTTTTTCACAATAAGATTGCATTTGCTTGCAATTTTAGCAGCAATCACAATCGTATCCTGTACAAGCGATACGGTCGACACCGAACCCGTAATCCCCGTCACTCCGCAAACAAGGGCGATTCCTACCCCGACTTTCGACTGGGCCAATGCCGAATGGATGCCCGTTCCCGCAGGTCAGAGCGCCATTCCTTCCCCGTGGAACGGAGCCGGCAGCATCTCTTACACCTATGGCATGGACATTACGAACGACCGCTATCCCAACGCAGGCTGGGAGTTACTTTACAACACCTTCGATGCGAATGCGTCGGGGCCGCTGGTCAACCCCTATTTCGTCCTTTACAACAAATACCGAGGAATCCTGCGCATCTACCTCTACCTTACGACAGAATTCGTCGCCACATCCTCCTATCTGCAAGACGGCATCTCTGTCGTTTCGGATCACCAAACCTCATTGCTGAGTTTTTTGGGAAAGGAGATCATCGATCCGGAAGAGCGCTATGCAACAACCGACTACATCCAAATCCAAGGCTCTCCCGACAACATCAGCCCGATGGCGGCAAACAAATGGTACATGATGCAGTATGAATTGGCATACGACCCCGACATCACGAGTATCCCCTACGACCAGGTTCAACTTGCCTGGTACCTGAACTATTGCAATGTACAGACAATCAAGCTCGGAGGGACACAGGAAGGCCGTATTAACGGAACGATCGGCGCCGCATCCTCCACAACTTTTTATGATGAATTTAAGACAGCAGCTAAATCTACCGGCACTGCAGTATTAACGGGTATTGGGAAAAATTTCATCACAGAAAATGCTCGTGACGAAACGACCGACTCATTAGGCCGTAATAACAACCTCGGGTTACCGAATTATATTTATAGCAGTATATCAAACACAATCAACAGCGCCCTGTCAGGTTCTCTTGACGAGATACCGCAGGCTCTATTCAAAGGATTCAATGCGATCTTCGGTCTAAATAAAACCACTCAGCCGATTCCTATCAATTTGACTTTCAAATCCCAAATCGAATTAAATGGAGACTTGTCTGACCGTGGTTCTTTCCCTTCGTCTCCATCTTCTTTCTGGCTTCCAGGAACCGATATTGCGTCCGATGCCGTAGGCTACATTCCGTTATACAATAAACCGCTTGGAGTATTAGGACTCGACGGCCGGCCGAAAGTATCGCCCATGGTAATATACCAGCGTGTCTCGGATGGCTACAAACTTTTCGTTACATACAAAACCAACACCTTCCGCCAACGGTTACAATACAATCCTGAAGTTGAAGCAATTGCAGATATTCAACTCACAAAACTGGAGCTAATCGAAACCGATTTCCAAGGCCGATTTACTCAAGTTTGCCCCAATCGGTTCTTTGCAGGAACTTTGGACACGAATTACAATCCAACCAGTTCTATCGATGTTCCAGAATATCTGGCTTTCCGTGCAACCTTCAAAATTACACCGAACAACGGAGATGAACCGACGGTCATCATTAAAACATTTAAAACAGACCAAGATCCGTTACCATTAAAAAATGCACAATAATTCAATCATTATGAAAACGCTCGCCACATTTGTTCTCTGTCTGTCGCTGCTCGCAGGATTCACCGCCTGCGACAAGAACGACGATAACATGGGTACATTGATCGTAGAGATCCGGGATAATGCGAAAGCTTCGGTACTCAATATTTACACCGAAGAGGGCAGTCTGATTTATACCAATACCGAATACCTCTATCAAAACGATCCGCGGTTGTCGATCCCGCTCAATCCGGGGAACTATCGGCTCAATACTACGTGGAAGTTCAACGACTGCGCTTTCCAGATTCGGGCAGGCCACACGACCACCGTCTATTACGCCTACGGCAGTTACAACGGTGTGGTCACCTACGATTAAGCTGCAATAATCCAATCTTCAAACTATTTAGCGCCATGAAAACGCCCGCCGCACTCGCTCTCTGCCTGTCGCTGCTCGCCGGTCTTATCGCCTGCGACAAGGACGACAACATGGGAACACTGATCGTAAACGTTCGGGATAACGCCAAAGTCGAGGAACTAAACATCTATACCGAAGGAGGCAGCCTGATCTACACGAATACCGAATATCTCTATCAGAACGATCCGCGGTTGTCGATCCCGCTCAACCCGGGGAACTACCAGATGCAACTGATGTATGGCTTCAATCGCTGTTCTTTCCAGATTCGGGCCGGCCACACGACCACCGTCTATTATGCCTACGGTAGCATCAATGGAGAGGTGACTTACGATTAATCCGTAATTTTCCGGTTTCAAACCTCGTATCCGATGAAAACGCTCGCGAAATTCCTTTTCAGCCTGTCGCTGCTCGCCGGTCTTACCGCCTGCGACGACGACGCCCCGACCACAGGAGAAATCGTATTGGATATCGAAAAATACATGTACGTCCAGTCCATCTCGATCTACACGGAACTCGGAAACAAAATCTACGAAAACCGGGAATATCTTTACGAGGGAGGCCGGTTGTCGATCCCGCTCAACCCCGGCAATTACCGAATTTCGACTTACGGATATTCCGACTGCACCTTCCAGATTCAGGCGGGGCACACGACGCGGATCGACTACGACCAGCACGGGAACGGAGTCGTCACCTACGACTGACGAACGGCCGGCATCCCCGCAACCACGCAGGGGACGGTATGCAATCGCAGGGCCGCCCCCGCGCATTTACACCGGCAGACATCTTCTCCGCACGCACCGGCTCCCCGATCCTCGGCGGCACAGCTGCTCCGCCCGGCAAAAACAAATAAATTTGCATTGCACTCGGCTTAATCGTATCTTTGCCACAGGATCGGCCCGCAAAGACCGATCCTGCAAAGCGCGCAGCAGCCATGAGTTTCACCGTCACCATCCTCGGTTCGGCTTCGGCCAAGCCTACGCCCGGACGACACCCGTCGGCACAGGTCGTCAACCTCCACGAGCAACACTACCTCGTCGACGCGGGGGAAGGTACGCAGCAGCAGTTGTTCCGCTACGGGATCAATCCGCTGCGGCTGCGGGCCGTCTTTCTCTCGCACCTGCACGGCGACCACTGCTTCGGGCTCTTCCCGCTGCTCTCGACGCTCGGGCTTTACGGCCGCCGCACGCCGCTGCCGGTCTATGCACCGGCCCCGTTCGGAGAGATTCTCGCCTGCCACCTGCGCTATTTCGACAGCGAACTGCCCTACGCCGTGGAGTGGCACGAGGTCGATACGACCTGTCATCGGCCGCTCCTCGAAAACCGTTCGCTCGAAGTATGGAGCATCCCGCTGCGCCACCGCGTCCCCACGTGCGGCTACCTCTTCCGCGAAAAGGAGCCGCCGCTGAACGTCGACAAATTCAAAATCACGAAATACGGCCTCTCGATCGCGCAGATCACCGCCGCCAAACGGGGCGAAGCCGTACGGCTCGATTCGGGCGAGACGCTGCCCAACGAGGAGCTGACCTACCGCCCCTACAAGGCGCGGTCGTACGCCTACCTGTCGGACACGGCCTTCTCGGCCAAGGCGGCGGGGCTGGCCGCAGGCGTCGACCTGCTCTACCACGAGGCGACCTACGCCGCCGCCGAGCGGAAGATCGCCCGCGAGCGGGGACACTCCACGACGGCCGAAGCCGCACGGGCAGCCCTCCGCGCCGGGGCCGGACGGCTCGTGATCGGCCACTTCTCGTCGCGCTACAAGGAGCTCGCACCGCTGCTCGACGAGGCGCGGACGCTCTTCCCCGCAAGCGATCTGGCCGAGGAGGGGCGCACCTTCACGATCGAAAAACGACCTTTCAGATGCTGACCAAAGCCGACATCCGACTCGTCCGCTCGCTGGCGGACAAACGCGCCCGCACCGACGAGGGGCTTTTCGTCGCCGAAGGCGGGAAACTCATCGGCGAACTGCGCGCCTCGACGCTCCGCATCCGCCGCATCTATGCGCTCGACGGCATTTTCGCAGGCGAGGACGTCACGACGGTCTCGCCGAAAGAGATGGAACGGCTCTCGCTGCTGAAAACCCCTTCCGACTCGCTGGCCCTCGTCGAGATCCCCCGCCGCAGACTCGATCCCGCAAAGCTGCGCCGGTCGCTGGTGCTGGCGCTCGACGACGTGCAGAACCCGGGCAATCTGGGGACGATCGTCCGGCTGGCCGACTGGTTCGGCATCGGCGACGTGGTTTGCTCCGAGGCGACGGCCGACTGTTTCAACCCCAAAGTCGTACAGGCCACGATGGGCGCGATCCTGCGCGTGCGGGTCCACTACTGCGACCTCGAAGCCTATCTGGCGGCCGAGCGCGCCGCCGGCACGCCGATCTACGGCACGTTTCTGGAAGGGGACGACATCTACCGCACGCAGCTCTCGCCGACAGGCATCGTGCTGATGGGCAACGAGGGCCGAGGCGTCACGCCCGCCTGCGCCGCGCAGGTCACGCGCAAGCTCTTCATCCCGCCCTACCCCGCCGAGCGGCACGCCACCGAATCGCTCAACGTGGCCATGGCCACGGGCATCGTCTGCGCTGAATTCCGCCGACAGGCGAGTGCCGGACGGTAAGGCGGCCGCAGGCCGGAACGATGCGGCAGAGAGCGTTCCGATCTGCGCTCGGCCGCTCACTGCCGTTTCGTTCGGATCGTCGTGCGAGCGACCGTCCGGCCGAGCCGCCACAGAAAAAACAGAGCGCGCTTATTCTACCCCGCCGACTCTCCGCCGGCCCCACAAAAAAAGTCCCGCCACACCGGCAGGACAAAACCGAAAAGCGAAAGGCCGAATTCTAAAAAGCGGACACCGCGCGCACGGAGGGATCGGCCGCCTTGGGCTCGCAACACTCCTCACCACAAGCCAGAATCACATCCACGGCGCAATATTCGTCCACTTCGGTCGACGACCAATACCACGCTTCCGTTCCTCCGGCACTCAATGCAACCCCTCCGACTCGTTCCAACGTTCGATTGACGACGTCATGCACCGTTTTGTTCAGCAACAGGATTTTCACCTCCTCGATCGCCGGCAAGTACCATCCGTCGCCCTGCGCCGCACACCACGCGAAAGCGGGATATTTTTCACGCCAACCGTCGATCCGTTCGATTATCCGCTGATTCCACAACCCTTCCGCCCGATGTATCGCACCCATAACGATCGCCCGATCATACTCTTCGTCCGTACTCCAGTACAAACCTTTTTCGGTCAAGCTCACGATTTTACCATGCTCGCCCGTGGTGTCGACCTCGAAGACAACGCCACGTTTACCATCCACGTTGTAGTAGTCGCCCACCTTGTAGCGGCGTGCAGGGGCAGGAGTGGGTGCAGATGGCGGAACGACCGGCTCCGTGCGGAACGCACCGACCGCCGGCCGCCCGAGAAACCGTTCGGCGGCCTCGACCAGTTCGCCGAATTTCGATTCGGCGTCGGGATAGGCGTCGACCCAGTGCGTCTGATTCAGGATCAAGCGCATGGCACCCTTCAACGGCGTCTCGTCGATCCGGTAGGGAATGATAATTTTCTTCTCGGTGAAGGCCAGATTCAACTCACCCTTCACCCACTGCGAGAGCGACGCCGGTTCCGAGAAGACCAGCACGAAAAGCCGGCAGGCGACGATCGCCTCGTCGATCACGTCGCCGTAATCGGCTCCGGGAGGAATGTCGCGCGGCGCCATCCAGCACCGGACTCCATGCCCCTCCAAGACATGACAGATCGCCAGCGCCGTCGGTTTGTTGCGGCTCGAATAGCTGATAAAGACATCGTGATTCATCGTGGTCGGCTGCAAGAATGTTCGGAATCACAAAATTAGTGCAATCCTCCCGAAAATCAAAAAAATGATAGTCAAAACAAACCCCGCGCGGCACCCACGTGCCGTGCGGGCCGAAGCCTCCGCCTGCGGAGGCCCGCCACAAGGACGTGCCCCGCAGGCTTCGGTCCGCACGGGTACGGAAATGAAAACCGGCACACACAGCCTTTCGGCGCCTCCGATTCGCATCCGGATTGCGGCAGACCGTCCCGCCGGCTGCCCGCCTTGCGCGTTTTTTCGGCCGAAGCCGCACGATTGTGCGAAAAAAATCTTAACTTTGTCAATTAAAGCGATTCGAACATGTCAGACAACAGACTCAAAATAGGAATCACGCAGGGCGACACCAACGGCATCGGCTGGGAGGTGATCCTCAAAACGCTCGCCGACAGCCGCATCGCGGAGCTGTGCACACCCGTGGTCTACGGCTCGCCCGCAGCGGCGGGCTACTACCGCCGCTGCATCGCCGACCTGGAGGAGATCGCATTCAACACCGTCTCCTCGGCGCGCGACGCACGGCGCGGCCGCGTCAACCTGATCGCCTGCGGCCCGCAGGAGTTGCGCATCGTCCCCGGAGAACCCTCGCCCGAAGCGGGACGGGCCGCCGTCGAGGCGTTGCAGGCCGCCGTGCGCGATCTGAAAGAGGGTGCGCTCGACGCGCTGGTCACCGGCCCGATCGACAAGGAGACGGCGCAGGCCGACGACTTCCGCTACACGGGGCACACCGAGTACCTCGCCGCCGAACTGGAAGGCTCGCCCATGATGCTGATGTGCAGCGATCGGCTGCGTGTGGGGCTCGTGACGACGCACCTGCCGCTGGCGGAGGTGAGCGCCGCAATCTCGCGCGGGAAAATCACCGAGGCCCTCGACCGGCTCGCCCGCTCGCTGGTCGCCGATTTCGGCGTGGTGAAACCCCGCATCGCCGTGCTGGCGCTCAACCCCCACGCCGGCGACGGCGGGCTGTTGGGCAGGGAGGAGGAGGAGACGATCCGCCCCGCCGTGAACGACGCTTACGCTGCGGGCGTTCTCGCCTTCGGGCCTTTCGCTGCCGACGGCTTTTTCGCCAGCGGCAACTACGCGCACTACGACGCCGTGCTGGCGATGTACCACGACCAGGGGCTGGCGCCCTTCAAGACGCTCACGCCCGACGGCGTGAACTACACGGCCGGCCTGTGCAAAGTGCGCACCTCGCCCGACCACGGCGTGGCCTACGACATCGCAGGCCGTGACAAAGCCGATCCGCAGTCGATGCGCAACGCGATCTACGCGGCCCTCGACATCGTCGAGAACCGCCGCCGCTGGGCTGCGATGTCGGCCGACCCGTTGCAGCATTTCGAGCGCGACCGGGGCCGCGACGCATCGGCCAAAGACCTGCCCGAAATGCGGGAGGGACGCCACGACTGACCGTTTCATGCACCGGAATATGGCACGACGCGACGACGGATTCCTCTCGACCAGGCGCAAGGTGGCCTGGATGTTCTTCGGCCTGTGGGCCGTGGTATTGGTCATGGCCGCCGTCCGCTATGCCGTCCACGGCGACATGGTCGTGACGCTGGCGGTCGCCGCCGCGGCCGTCGCCTTCTGCATTTACCGCCTGTGGGACGCCTATCGGGTATGAGAATAACGGAGGGTGCAGCGATTTTCGCATGAAAAAAGCGGCTAACCGCTCCTCAATTAGAAGATTATTGTAACTTTGCGACGAACAAAGGGCAAGCGGGAGGCGTATTCCGTCTCGTAATTGTGGAAGCGCCGATCGCCCCGTAACAATTAAATACACAAGTAATGGTTAAAATTACATTTCCCGACGGCAGCGTGAAGGAATTCGCCGCGGGAACGACCGCCTACCAAATCGCGGAAAGCATCAGCCCTCGTTTAGCTGCTGACTCTCTGGCGGCTTCGGTAAACGGCGCGACGGTCGACCTGTCGCGCCCCATCGACGAAGATGCCTCCGTCAAGTTCTACAAGTGGGAGGACGAAGAGGGCAAGCACGCCTTCTGGCACACCTCGTCGCACCTGCTGGCCGAAGCGCTCGAAGCGCTCTACCCCGGCATCAAGTTCGGCATCGGCCCGGCCATCGAGAACGGCTTCTACTACGACGTCGACTCGCCCGTGGCGATCACCGAATCCGACCTTCCGAAAATCGAAGCCAAGATGGTGGAGCTGGCCCGTCAGAAAGAGCCGCTCGTCCGCCGCGAGGTTCCCAAGGCCGAAGCGCTCAAAGAGTTCACCGAGAAGGGCGACCCCTACAAGGTCGAACTGATCGAGGCCCTCGAAGACGGCACCATTTCGTTCTATACCAACGGCAATTTCACCGACCTCTGCCGCGGCCCGCACATCCCCAACACGGGTGCGATCAAAGCCATCAAGCTGCTGTCGGTTGCCGGCGCCTACTGGCGCGGCGACGAGAAACGTCAGATGCTGACGCGCATCTACGGCATCTCGTTCCCCAAGAAGTCGATGCTCGACGAGTACCTCGCCCTGATGGAAGAGGCCAAGAAGCGCGACCACCGCAAGCTGGGCAAGGAGCTGGAACTCTTCGCCTTCTCGCAGCGCGTGGGAGCGGGTCTGCCGCTGTGGCTGCCCAAGGGCGCCGCGCTGCGCGACCGGCTGGAACAGTTCCTGCGCTCGGTGCAGAAGGAGTACGGCTACCAGCAGGTCATCACGCCCCATATCGGCAACAAGGAGCTGTACGTCACGTCGGGCCACTACGCCAAATACGGCAAGGATTCGTTCCAGCCGATCCACACCCCCGTCGAGGGCGAGGAGTACCTGCTCAAACCGATGAACTGTCCCCACCACTGCGAGATCTACAAGGTCAAACCCCGCTCGTACAAGGATCTGCCGATCCGTCTGGCGGAGTTCGGCACGGTCTACCGCTACGAGCAGACGGGCGAGCTACACGGCCTGACGCGCGTGCGCGGCTTCACGCAGGACGACGCCCACATGTTCGTGCGCCCCGACCAGCTGCTCGAAGAGTTCGAGAAGGTGATCGACATCATCCTCTACATCTTCCGCACGCTGAAATTCGACAACTACACCGCCCAGATTTCGCTGCGCGACAAAACGAACCGCGAAAAGTACATCGGTACGGACGAAAACTGGGAGAAGGCCGAGCAGGCGATCATCCGTGCCACGGAGGAGAAGGGATTGAAAACCACGATCGAATACGGCGAAGCGGCCTTCTACGGTCCGAAGCTCGACTTCATGGTGCGCGACGCCATCGGCCGCAAGTGGCAGTTGGGAACCATCCAGGTGGACTACAACCTGCCCGAACGGTTCGACCTGACCTACAAGGGCGCCGATGACAAGCTGCACCGTCCGATCATGATCCACCGCGCACCGTTCGGTTCGATGGAGCGTTTCGTGGCAGTATTGTTGGAGCATACGGGGGGCAAATTCCCGCTGTGGCTCTCGCCCGACCAAGTGGTCGTGCTGCCGATCTCGGAGAAGTTCAACGACTATGCCCGCAAGGTGGCCGACTACCTCAACCGCTACGACGTGCGTGCGCAGGTCGACGACCGCAACGAGAAGATCGGCCGCAAGATCCGCGACAACGAGCTCAAACGCATCCCCTATCTGGTGATCGTGGGCGAGAAGGAGGAGGCTGAAGGCAAAGTCTCGATCCGCGTGCAGGGCGAAGGCGACAAGGGCCAGATGACGCTCGAGGAGTACAAGGATTACATGGTCGGACTGGTGAAGGCCGAGATGGAAGCCAACAAGATCGAAAAATAAACCGTTTTCGCCGAGCCTCGGCAGAGCCGCGTTTGCGCGAACTCCGCCGAGGCGGGAAAACGACCGTTGAAAACGAACTTTTATTAACCAAATTAGGAGGACACTGCTATAAACACGACACGTCCATTCACTCCGAGACCCGCTGGCTCGGGGAATAATCAAGGGAACGGGAATCGTCCTTCGGGGCCGCGCGGTCTGCGCCGTCCGCCGCAGAAGGAGAATCCCCATCGCATCAACCACGAGATCACGGCACCGCAGGTGCGTTTGGTGGGCGACAACATCGAGCAACCGATCGTCATGCCCACCCGCGACGCATTGCGCATGGCCGACGAGATGGAACTCGACCTGATCGAGATTTCGCCCAAGGCCGATCCCCCCGTCTGCCGCATCGCAGACTACCAGAAGTTCCTGTACCAGCAGAAGAAAAAGGCCAAGGAGATCAAGGCCAAGCAGGTGAAGGTGGTCATCAAGGAGATTCGTTTCGGCCCCCAGACCGACGATCACGACTACAACTTCAAGCTCAAACACGCTCAGAACTTTCTGAAAGAGGGCGCCAAGGTCAAGGCTTACGTCTTCTTCCGCGGCCGTTCGATCGTCTTCAAGGAGCAGGGCGAGATTCTGCTGCTGCGCTTCGCCACCGACCTCGAAGAGCTCGCCAAGGTGGAGATGATGCCCAAGCTCGACGGCAAGAAGATGAACATGATCCTCGCGCCCAAGAACACCAAGAAGTAGCGCGGGACGCGAGCGCATACGGGCCGTCCGACCCGACTCCGGCAACGACTTACGGAACGGCACACCCGTTCGGTAAGTCGTTGTTTTGGATTTTCCGGCCGGTAGCGCGACGTGTCCGGGGCATCCGCGGCTTCCGGCCGAAACGGTAAAAACGCCGATCCACACCCGAAATGGGATACCGAATCGGGAATAAATATGTACCTTTGCCCTGAATGAGACCCTTCGAAGAGATACTGGCGATCGATTCCGCCGCGGCATTCGACTGCGCGGCGCTCGAATTGTTCCGCTTCCAGGCCGAGCGGTGCGGTGTCTACCGCGAATACCTCGCCGAGATCGGCGTCGATCCGGCGGCCGTGCGGCGCGTCGACGAAATCCCGATGCTGCCGATCGAATTCTTCAAGTGGCGCGACGTCTACTGCGGCGACACGGAACCGCAGATCGTCTTCACGTCGAGCAACACGGGACAGAGCGTCGCATCGCATCACATGATGGCCTCGACGGCGCTCTACGAGGCGGCGTTCACCGCCGCGTTCGAACGTTTCTACGGCAATCCGGCGCGGTGGAGCCTCTATGGCCTGCTGCCCAACTACCTGCAACGCGAAGGGTCGTCGTTGGTCTACATGGTCGACCGCCTGATCGGACGGTGCGGTTCGGGCGGGTTCTACCTCGACGACTACGAACGCCTGCTGGCGGACATGGCAGCCGATCCGAAACCGAAAATCCTGCTGGGCGTGAGCTATGCACTGTGGGACCTGGCCGAACGGTACGCCCCGAAGCTGCGCGATACGATCGTCATGGAGACCGGCGGCATGAAGGGCCGCCGCGAGGAGCTGCCCAAAGAGGAGTTCCACCGCATCCTATGCGAAGCGTTCGGCGTCGACAGGGTCCACTCCGAATACGGCATGGCCGAACTCACGTCGCAGGCCTACTCCGACGGCGGCGGCCGTTTCCGCACGCCGGGCTGGATGCGTGTCGCGGTGCGCGACGTCAACGACCCCTTCTGCCGCCTGCTGCCCGACCAGCGGGGCGGCGTCGACATCATCGACCTGGCAAACCGTTTCTCGTGCGCCTTCATTCAGACGCAGGACGTGGGGCGCGTCTCGGCCGACGGATCGTTCCGCATCGAAGGACGTATCGACCACAGCGACATCCGGGGCTGCAACCTGTTGGTACAATAACCGTAAAATCCGTATGAAAGTCGTCGCATTCGTTCCCATCCGTCTCAACAGCCAGCGCGTCGAAGGCAAAAACCTCCGCCTGCTCGGCGGCGAACCGCTGCTGTGCCACATCCTGCGTACGCTGCTCGAAGTCGAGGCGATCGACGAGGTTTACGTCTATTGCAGCGACCCGGCCGTGCGCCCCTACCTGCCCGACGGTGTGCGGTTCCTGCGCCGCAGCCCGCGGCTCGACCGCAACGAGACGCTCGGCCGCGAAATCTACGACGCCTTCACCGCCGAAGTCGTAGCCGACGTCTACCTGCTGGCGCACGCCACTTCGCCCTTCATCCGCCCCGCGACGATCGCGGCGGCCCTGCACAAGGTCACCGACGAGGGCTACGATTCGGCTTTCAGCGCCGAGCGGATGCAGACCTTCGCCTGGTACCGGGGCGAGCCGCTCAACTATGCGCTCGACGCGATTCCCCGTACGCAGGAGATCGAACCGGTCTTCGTCGAGACCAGCGCGTTCTTCATCTTCCGCCGCGAAATATGGTGCGACCTGCATCAGCGCATCGGCCGACACCCCTACGTCGCCGTCGTAGACCGCATCGAGGGGATCGACATCGACTATCCCGAAGATTTCGCGCTGGCCGAGGTGATCGCAAAACTGCCGAACAGATAATCGTCGCGGGCCGAAGGTCTGCGAAAATCCGAATAACATTCATAGCCGATGCAACACATCTGAGACCGGTATCTCCATAGCGGCCGCCGGACAAAATGACGCACTGCGGCAGCCGACCGGCGGCGACGCGTGACATCGTGTCCTTTCGGGATGCCATTCTATCGGCCGGATGCGACAAAATGTCGCCGTCGGCGGGTTGGCAGGGCTTTTGCGTGGAAGAGGGCAGAAACAAAAAACAAAAGATACGACTATGAATGTAAACAGTTTAACGATCAAGGCACAGGAGGCGTTGCAGGCGGCCTATACGCTGGCGCAGCAACGCGGGCAGCAGGCCATCGAGCCGCTGCACATGCTCTCGGTGCTCATCCGCGACGACGACGCACTCTGCACGTTCCTGCTGGGGCGCGTAGGCGTCAACGTGCGCGGCCTGCGCGACGAGGCCGACCGCGCCGTGGGTTCGCTGCCGCAGGTGACGGGCGGAAACGGCAAACAGTATTTCTCGCAGGACGCCTCGCGCGTCATCCAGCGTGCGGTGGACTTCACCAAGACCTTCGGTGACAAGTATGCGTCGGTCGAACATCTGCTGCTCGGCCTGATCGCCGAACGCGGTGCGGCGGCCGACCTGCTGAAACGTGCGGGCGCTACCGAGAAGGAGCTCATCGAGGCGATCCGCACCTTCCGCAAGGGGGCGACCGTCGATTCGCAGACCGCGTCGCAGGAGTTCAACGCATTGGGTAAATACGCCGTCAACCTCAACGAACAGGCGCGTTCGGGCAAGCTCGATCCGGTGATCGGCCGCGACGAGGAGATCCGGCGCGTATTGCAGATTCTCTCGCGCCGCACCAAGAACAACCCGATTCTCGTGGGCGAGGCGGGCGTCGGCAAAACGGCGATCGCCGAGGGCATCGCCCACCGGATCGTCGACGGCGACGTGCCGGAGAACCTGAAATCGAAGGTGATCTTCTCGCTCGACATGGGTGCGCTGATCGCCGGTGCGAAGTATCAGGGCGAATTCGAAGAGCGTCTGAAAGCCGTCGTGCAGGAGGTGATCGCCTCGGAAGGCGAAATCCTGCTCTTCATCGACGAGATACACACGCTCGTAGGCGCCGGCAAGTCGTCGGGGGCGATGGATGCGGCCAACATCCTCAAACCGGCCCTCGCGCGCGGCGAGCTGCGCACGATCGGCGCCACGACGCTCGACGAGTTCCAGAAATACTTCGAGCAGGACAAGGCGCTCGAACGCCGTTTCCAGAAGGTGATGGTCGACGAACCGACCACCGACGACGCCGTGTCGATCCTGCGCGGGTTGAAGGAGCGTTACGAAAACCATCACCAGGTGCGCATCAAGGACGAGGCGATCGTCGCTGCCGTCGAGCTGTCGCACCGGTACATCACCTCGCGTTTCCTGCCTGACAAGGCGATCGACCTGATCGACGAGGCGGCGTCGCGGCTGCGGTTGGAGATGAACTCCGTACCCGAAGAGATCGACAACCTCGACCGCCGTATCCGACAACTGGAGATCGAACGCGAAGCGATCCGCCGCGAAAACGACGAGGAACGCGTCGCAGCGCTGACCAAGGAGATCGAGGAGCTGCGTTCGCGCGACGCCGAGAAGCGCGCCAAGTGGCAGGGGCAGCGCGACTTGCTGACCAAGATCCAGCGCCAGAAGGACGATATCGAACGCTACAAGGTCGAGGCGCAGCAGGCCGAACGCCAGGGCGACTACGGCCGCGTGGCGGAGTTGCGCTACGGCAAGATCGTCGAGGCGCAGAAACAGATCGAGGCCTTGCAGACCGAGTTTCAGACGGCTGCCGGCAACGACGCCCTCATCAAAGAGGAGGTCGACGCGCAGGACGTGGCCGAGGTCGTATCGCGCTGGACGGGCATTCCCGTGACGCGGATGCTCGCCTCGGAGCGCGAGAAGCTGCTCCACATGGAGGAGGAGCTGCACAAGCGCGTGGTGGGGCAGGAGCAGGCCATCGCCGCGATCTCGGACGCCGTGCGCCGTTCGCGCGCCGGGCTGAACGACCCGCGCAAGCCGATCGGATCGTTCATCTTCCTCGGTACGACGGGCGTGGGCAAGACCGAGCTGGCGAAGGCGCTCGCCGAGTTCCTCTTCAACGACGACTCGATGCTGACGCGCATCGACATGAGCGAATATCAGGAGCGCCACAGCGTGTCGCGGCTCGTGGGGGCGCCTCCGGGATACGTCGGTTACGACGAAGGCGGCCAACTCACCGAAGCCGTACGGCGCAAGCCCTACTCGGTGGTGCTGCTCGACGAGATCGAGAAGGCGCACCCCGATGTCTTCAACATCCTGTTGCAGGTGCTCGACGACGGTCGCCTGACCGACAACAAGGGGCGGACGGTGGATTTCCGCAACACGATCATCATCATGACCTCGAACATGGGTTCGCAGCTCATTCAGGAGAATTTCGCCGCCGCCTTCAACGGCGAGAAGTTGCCCGACGATACGGTCGAGCGGACACGCCTGGCGGTCATCGACCTGTTGAAGCAGCAGCTCAAGCCCGAGTTCCTGAACCGCATCGACGAGATCGTGATGTTCGAACCGCTCACGCGCAAGGATATCGAGAAGATCGTCGACATCCAGTTGGGTATCGTGCGGCGCATGTTGGCCGAGAACGGTTTGGACCTGAACTATACGCCGGCGGCGCGGGCGTGGATCGCCGAAGCGGGTTACGATCCGATGTACGGCGCACGACCCGTCAAGCGGACGATCCAGCGCGAAGTCGTCAACGACCTTTCGAAGCGGATTCTGGCGGGCGAGGTCGACCGCTCGCGCCCGATCTCGATCGACGTCGAAGGGGGCAGGCTCCTCTTCCGCAACTAAGATTGCCGTATGTGACGAATGCGGACGACTCCTGCGGGAATCGTCCGCATTTTTCTTTTTTCTTTGGCTGCGCCGAAGATACTCCGTCTCGGAAAAATCAAGCTAACGCTTGCTTCTGCGCCCGACTTTTCGTATCTTTACCCGACAAAATAAAACTATTCCCCAAAACGATTCATCGAACAATGAAACTTTTCAGACGATTCACCGCTCTCATGCTGGCGGTTACGCTGTCGCTGACGACCTTCGCGGCCGCAGCCAGGGATTGGGCCGCCATCGAGGTGGCCGACAAGGCCGGCGCAACGGTCAAGGGCATCGTTTACGCCGGCGACGAACCGCTGCGCGGCGTAGCCGTATCGGACGGCGCCGAGATCGTATTCACCGATGCCGAAGGCCGTTACTGGCTGCCGACCGACAAGCGCAGCGGCTCGGTCTTCATCACGATTCCGTCGGGATACGAGGTCTCGGCCGACGGGGTGTTCCCCCGCTTCTGGGCTGCGCTCGAAGCACCCGCGAAGGAGGTCGAACGGCATGATTTCGCCCTGACGAAGGTCGACAACGACCGCCATGTGATGCTGGCCGTGACCGACATCCACCTCTCGAACCAGAACAGCGACATCGAACAGTTCTGCACCCGCTTCATCCCCGACGTCCGCGCCGTGGCGGAGAGTTTCGGCGACACGCCCGTCTACTCGCTCAACATGGGCGATTCGGCGTGGGACGGCTACTGGTACACCAACCGCTATTCGCTCAAAGACTTCCGCCGCACCATGAATATCGTGGGCTACCCCGCGCAGATGTTCTGCGCGATGGGCAACCACGACAACGACGGTGCGACGATCCACTCCGACTCGGTCGACTGGGCGGCTTCGGCGCCCTACCGCCGCATCATCGGGCCGCGCTACTACTCGTTCAACATCGGCAAGGTACACTACGTCGTACTCGACAACCTGATCTATGTCAACTCGCCCAAGAAGAACAGCAAAGACGGGATCGCCGGCAAACGCGACTACGTCCGCCGCGTGGATTCCCTCCAACTCGACTGGCTGCGGCGCGATCTGGCGACGGTCGAGGACAAGTCGGCGCCCGTCGTAGTGGCGATGCACGCCGCGACCTACCGTTACAACAAGTTCAACGACAAGGTGACGGCCGGTCTGAGCGATCCGGCTTACAGCGCCGAACTGAAAGCCTGTTTCGACGGATTCGAGGAGGTGCACTACGTGTCGGGGCACATCCACAAAAATCTGCTGGCGCGCGTAGACGACCGCCTAATCGAGCACAACATAGGCGCCGTGTGCGGTTCATGGTGGCGCACGGGAGCCAACCACTTCCAGATGCTGGGACCGGATGCCGGGCCGAACGGCTATGCGATCTTCACGATCGACGGCAAGCGGATGCAGTGGACCTACCGCAGCATCGAGGACGGCGACAAGCAGTTCCGCGCATACGACATGAACGAGGTGGCGCGTTATTACGCCGCGTCGGAGGATGTGGCCGAGTTCCTCGCTCACTACCCCGAGCGGCACGACTTCCGCGAGGAGGCGGGCGGCAACCGCGTCTTCATCAACGTCTGGTGCTGGGAACCCGCATGGAAGATCCGCGTAACCGAAAACGGGCGCGAACTGCCCGTGCGGCGCGAGCAGACCGAAGATCCGCTCTACGTCATCTCGTACGACATCCCGCAGTCTGTATGGAAGGGCAAGTACCCCGTCGACTACGGCAAGCGCGGCAAGCAGCATACGCTCTTCACGGTCGACGCTTCGGGGCCTGCGACGACGCTCGAAATCGAGGTGACCGACTCCTTCGGCAAAGTCTACCGCGAGACGATGACACGCCCCAAGGCGTTCGGCCCGCAGATGAAATAGGCGGCAGGGACGGATGAATCTGTTTCAGGATCGCGGCGTTTGCACGATCCGTGCAGAGGCATGTGAAACGACGATATAAAAAATTATGGAGAATTTCATTTTTCAGAACCCCACGAAGCTGGTCTTCGGCAAGGGGACGATCGCCCGGCTCGGCGAGTTGATTCCAGCCGGCAAGCGCGTGATGGTGACTTTCGGCGGCGGCTCGGTCCGGCGCAACGGCGTCTACGACGAGGTGTGCGCCGCCCTCGCGGGCCGCGACACGGTCGAGTTCTGGGGCATCGAACCCAACCCGTCGATCGAGACGCTGCGCGAGGCGATCGCACTGGGTAAGGAGCGCGAAGTCGATTTCCTGCTGGCCGTGGGCGGCGGTTCGGTCATCGACGGCACGAAACTCATCGCGGCAGGACTGCTCTACGACGGCGATGCATGGGAACTGGTGCGCAAGGGCGCTTCGCAGCGCACCGTACCGCTGGGTACGGTACTGACGATCCCGGCCACAGGCTCGGAGATGAACAACGGCGCCGTCATCTCGCGCCGCGAGACGAAGGAGAAATATCCTTTCTACGGCAACTACCCGCTCTTTTCGATACTCGATCCCGAAAAGACCTTCACGCTGCCCCAGCGGCAGGTGGCCTGCGGACTGGCCGATACCTTCGTGCACGTCATGGAGCAGTATATGACCGTCGCGGGGCAGTCGCGGGTGATGGACCGTTGGGCCGAAGGCATTTTGCAGACGCTCGTCGAGATCGCACCCGAAATCCGCGAGAACCAGCACGACTACGACCTGATGGCCGATTTCATGCTCTCGGCGACGATGGGGCTCAACGGCTTCATCGCGATGGGCGTGGCGCAGGACTGGGCGACGCACATGATCGGCCACGAACTGACGGCGCTGCACGGACTGACGCACGGGGCGACGCTGGCCATCGTACTGCCGGGTACGCTGCGCGTGCTGAGCGCGCAGAAGGGCGACAAACTGCTTCAATACGGCGAGCGCGTGTGGGGCATCACGACCGGCGAGCGCGACGAGCGCATCCGGCTGGCGATCGAACGCACCGAAGGATTCTTCCGTTCGCTGGGGCTCTCCACCCGTCTGTCGGAGGAGGGGATCGGCGAGGAGACGATCGCCGAGATCGAACGGCGGTTCGACGCGCGGGGCGCCCGTTACGGCGAGGCCCGCAACGTCGACGGCGCCATGGCGCGCCGCATCCTCGAAGCGTGTCGTTGACAACGGTCGGAAATCGCATGAAAAACCGGAGACCTCTGGCTGAGGTCTCCGGTTTCGTTTTCAGAGGGCGTTGACCGCCGCCGCAACGGCACGCACCAGCGGCAGCCGTTCGGTGCGCAGCGCAGCGGCGTAGAGCCGCTGCGCAAGGCCGATCGGAGCGTCGTCCGATGTGAAAAGCCGCATACGGTAGTCCGACGGCGAAAACCCGCGCATGAGAATCCACTTGGCGACGTTCAGCTTGCCGAGCGTCAGTGCCGGGCGCCAGCTCTCGAAATCGGGCTGCGCGCGGAAAAAATCGGTCACGACACGGTTGGCCTCGACGTAGGCGTCGGCCGAACGGCGCGTAAGCGTGTTCATGCAGGAACCTGCGTTGGCGGTGCGGTAGGCGTAGAAGGGGCGGTCGACCGCCGCGATGCGCGCCGCACGATAGACGAGCTGCGACAGCAGGACGTAGTCCTCGGCGAAGTTCAGCCCCGCGGCAGGCCACACGCCGTAGCGCGTATGGAGCGCACGGCGGATGAGGATACCCCAGAGGCGGTTGGACGTGCGGTAATCCTGTCGGAGCAGGCTGCGCAGCACGCGGTCGCGGTCGGGCCGAGGCGTGTGAATCCGCCGGCGGCCCGCAGGCGACACCTCGCAGTAGCCGCCGAAGATCAGGTCGGCGTCGGTGCGACGCGCCTCCTCCGACAGTTGCGCCAGCGCACGGTCGTCGCTCAGCGCGTCGTCCGAATCGACGAAGCAGATGTAGGTGCTGCGCGCGGCCTCGATCGCCGTGCGCCGTGCGGCGCCTACTCCCCGGTTGCGCGCGTGCCGCAGGATGCGTACCCGTTCCCCGACGGCGGGATATTCGGCCATGACTTCGCGCAGACGGTCGACGCTGCCGTCGGGCGAAGCATCGTCGACGAAGACGAACTCCGCGTCGACGTCGCGCTGCGCGAACAACGAACGGGCGCAGTCGGCGATATAGCGCTCCACTCCGTAGACGGGAACGAGCACCGAGAGGTCGGGCACATGTCGCGGGTTTGCTTCCATATCCTTGCAAATGTAGCGAACTTTCGGTAGCTTTGCAACAATCAAAATCCAATGCGGTGCGACTTTCCCAAAAAATAACCGGATTTCTGCACAACGGCGTCTCGACGCTCTGGTACTTCGCGGTGATGGCCGTCAAGGAGAACTTCCGCAACTACGTGGGACGCGCCGGACGTACGGAGGGCGCCCTCTCCGACGAACTGGCACTGCTGGCCAACGGCCCGTCGCTGGCGGACGAACTGCCGCGCCTGCTGGCCGGAGCGCGCGCGGGCTGCGATTTTCTGGCGGTGAACTACTTCGCCGAACACGAAGCTTTCGAGCGTCTGCGGCCGGCCTACTACGTCCTCTCCGATCCGCAGTTCTTCCGCGCAAGCGCGCAACGCGACCGCGTGGCAGCACTCTACCGCACGCTCGCGCGCAAGGTGACATGGCCCATGACGCTCTACGTGCAGTATTACAATCCCGAACGGTTCGATTACCGCGCCGCGCTGCCCAACGGACACATCCGCATCGTGCCCTTCCACACGCAGCCTTACCGCGGTTTCCGGAGGTTGGAGTTCTGGCTCTACCGCCACGGGCTGGGAAGCGCCAACTTCGGCACGGTGATCCAGCACGGCGAGTACGTGGGACTGCTCTTGGGCTACCGCACGCTGCATCTCTACGGCGTCGACCACACGCTCACCGAAGGGCTGACGGTCGACCGGCGCAATCGTCTGTGCCGCATCGACCGCCATTTCTACGACGACGGCCGTCCGGCCGAGGCCCATCCGATGTATGTCAACGCCACCTGCCCGCCCGTCCCCTATACGATGGCCTCCTACATGGCCGAACTGGCCGAGCTGTTTCGCGGCCACGAGGTGCTGCGCGACTATGCCGCCTCGCTCGGCGCACGGATCGTCAACCATACGCGCACGTCGATGATCGACGCCTACGAACGGGCTGCGGACGACCGGCCCTCAACATGACGCACGGCCGCGAATTTTCGGCCCGCGATTTCTATTCTTAACGAAAAGTTCTTACCTTTGTACGGTTATGGAGAACTTTATCGTCAGCGCCCGCAAATACCGTCCCGCGACCTTCGCATCGGTCGTCGGACAGAAGCACATCACCTCGACGCTCAAAAACGCCATCGAGCGCGGGCAGCTGGCGCACGCCTACCTCTTCTGCGGCCCGCGCGGCGTGGGCAAGACCACCTGCGCGCGCATCTTCGCCAAGGCGATCAACTGCCTGCATCCCGAAGGGGCCGAGGCATGCAACGACTGCGAGTCGTGCCGCTCGTTCAACGAGAATCGTTCGCTCAACATCCACGAACTGGACGCCGCGTCGAACAACTCGGTGGACGACATCCGCAACCTGATCGAACAGGTGCGCATCCTGCCGCAGGGCGGCCGCTACTCGGTCTTCATCATCGACGAGGTGCACATGCTCTCGGCCGCGGCATTCAACGCCTTTCTCAAAACGCTCGAAGAGCCGCCCGCACACGCCGTCTTCATTCTGGCCACCACCGAGAAACACAAGATCCTCCCCACGATCCTCTCGCGCTGCCAGATCTACGATTTCAACCGCATCAAGGTCGAGGACTCAGTCGAGTACCTCAAATATATCGCAGGGCAGGAGGGCGTCGGCTACGACGAGGAGTCGCTGAACCTCATCGCGCAGAAAGCCGACGGCGGTATGCGCGACGCACTGTCGATGTTCGACAAGGCCGTGTCGTTCTGCGGCGCGCGACTCGAATACAAGTCCGTCGCGCAGACGCTCAACGTGCTGGACTACGACACCTATTTCAACGTCACCGACATGCTGCTCGGCGGCGACTACCTCTCGGCGCTGCGGCTGTTCGACGAGGTGCTCGCCAAAGGATTCTCCGGCCAGACCTTCATGGCCGGTCTGGCGCAGCACATACGCGACCTGCTCGTGGCGCGCGATGCCGCTTCGGTGTCGCTCATCGAACTGACGGGCACCCTGCTGGAGCGATACCGCGCCCAAGCAGGGCGTTGTACAATCGAATTTCTTTTCGGGGCGATCTCGCTGCTGACCGAAGCCGACGGACGAATCCGGCAATCGTCGAACCAACGGCTGCTGGTCGAACTGGGACTGATGAAAATAGCCGGTCTCGGTCAAAAAAAAAATGACGGCGTAGCACTCGGCACGAGCTATCCCCTACCGCCGCTCACGGGGCAGAACGCCCCGGCGGCAAATCCCCGACATACGACTTCCGGACCGAGTGCGGCTCCGACATCCGCCACGACCGCCGCGACTGCGACAGGAACTCCTTCGACGGCAACTCCGGCACCCGCGGCCGGAAACGCAGGGGCGGCGCCCGCCGCGGCTGCCATCGCGCCCGAGGCGGCTCCCGTCCCGCAGGGAACGGCCGCCGTCGCACCGGCCGCCGAACCGCCCGCAACGGCACCCATGCCGGCAAGGGCCCCGGCTCCGCAGGCGTCCCGACCTGCCGCGGCGACAAGCGCCGCATCGCTCATCGGCGGCGCATCGCTGTCGTCGCTGCTGAGCCAGGCACGGCGGGGAGCCGCACCGGAGACGGCGCCGGAGGCTGCCGAGCAACCGCAGCCTGCCGTCACGATCGACCCGGCGAGCGGACAGAAGCTGGAAAGCGGCCGCACGGCGATCCTCGACTACATCCGGCAGGAACGTCCCCGTCTCTACGCCTTCTTCGAGCAGCTGCGCATCGAAGGACACACGCTGCGGCTGGCCGTACCGACCGAGGCGCTGCGCGAGGAGATCCTGCGCAGCAAACTGGAGATGCTCACCCGCATCGCCGCGATCGCCGGCGTGGAGGGGGCGCTCGAATTGGAGGTGACGATCAACGAGCAGATCAGGGCCGTGCGCCCCATCAAACTCGAAGACCGGCTCCGCCACATGAACGAGAAGAATCCGCTGCTGGCCGAACTGCGCAGGGAGCTCGATCTGGAAGTGGAATAACCGAAAACACGAAAAAATAAGAACAAAAACAATATGGCAATCAAAAACTTCATCGAGGAACTGGAATGGCGCGGCATGATCCACACGATCATGCCGGGCGCAAAGGAACAACTTGAAAAAGAGATGACGACGGCCTATCTGGGTATCGATCCCACGGCCGACTCGCTGCATATCGGACATCTGGTGGGAGTGATGATTCTCAAACATTTCCAGATGTGCGGCCACCGTCCCATCGCACTGGTCGGCGGCGCAACGGGCATGATCGGCGATCCGTCGGGCAAGTCGCAGGAGCGCAACCTGCTCGACGAGGAGACGCTGCGCCGCAATCAGGAGGCGATCAAGCGGCAGCTGGCCAAACTCATCGACTTCGACTCCGACGCCCCCAACGCCGCGCTGATGGTCAACAACTACGACTGGATGAAGGGGATCGGCTTCCTCGACTTCATCCGCGACATCGGCAAGCTGATCACGGTCAACTACATGATGGCCAAGGATTCGGTCAAGAAGCGTTTCAACGGCGAGGGCGACGGCATGTCGTTCACCGAATTCTCCTACCAGCTGGTGCAGGGTTTCGATTTCATGCACCTCTACGAGAAATACGGCTGCAAGGTGCAGTTGGGCGGATCCGACCAGTGGGGTAACATCACCACCGGCACCGAGCTGATCCGCCGCAAGCTGGGCGCCGAAGCCTATGCGATCACCTGCCCGCTCATCACGAAGGCCGACGGCACCAAGTTCGGCAAGACCGAGAGCGGCAACGTATGGCTCGATCCGCGCTATACGTCGCCCTACAAGTTCTACCAGTTCTGGCTCAACGTGAGCGACGACGACGCCAAACGCTACATCAAGATCTTCACCCTGCTCGACCGTGCGACGATCGACGCACTCGTCGCCGAACACGACGCAGCGCCCCACCTGCGCACGTTGCAGAAGCGGCTGGCCGAGGAGATCACCGTGATGATCCACTCGCGCGAGGAGTACGAGAAGGCGGTCGAAGCGTCGCAGATCCTCTTCGGCGGCGCGACCTCCGAGGCGTTGCGCCGGCTCGACGAACAGACGTTGTTGCAGGTCTTCGAAGGGGTGCCGCAGTTCACCGTGGCACGCGCCGAACTGGGGTTGCCGTTCGTCGACCTCTGCGCTGCGGCGACGCAGATCTTCCCCTCGAAGGGCGAATGCCGCAAGATGGTGCAGGGCGGCGGCGTGGCACTCAACAAGGAGAAGGTCGCCGATGCGATGCGCCCCGTCACCGAAGCCGATCTGATCGCCGGCAAATACCTGCTCGTGCAGCGCGGCAAGAAGAACTACTATCTCGTGACCGTCGAATAAGTTTCATCGCAATCGGGAAGGCTCCGTAAAGGAATCTTCCCGATTGCGCATACTGCATACGCCTATGCTCTACACGATCGATCTTCAAGGCATGGAGTTCCACGCCTTCCACGGCTGTTACGACCTCGAACAGCGCGTCGGGAACCGTTTCGAGGTGACGCTCTCGATTACGACCGAACTGGGCGGCATCGCCGCGCACGACGCCGTGGAGGAGGCCGTCAACTACCTGACCGTCTACGAAATCGTCCGCGAACGCATGGCCGTCACGCAGCGCACGATCGAGCGCGTGGCGACGAATATCATCGAAGCGTTGCACGCGCGCTTTCCCGCAGTGCGGCACGTGCGTTGCACGGTAGCCAAACTCGCCCCCCCGCTGGGCGGCAAGATCGCCCGCGTCTCGGTGACGCTGGAAGGATAGCCCCGAAACGACGCGGGCGATCGCCGTCGCGGCGTTGCCGGCCCACATGCACGGGACACGCCCGCCCGAAGCAGGGCGCATACTGCAAACAGACGGGAGACCGGCCCGAACGCCGCCCTCTCCCGACGAAGATAGATAGGTGCACCTTTTCCCGCTGCGGCATAGACGGAACAAGTTCTGCGCTGTGCGCGGCTTAACGAAAACGTCAAGCTATGAAGACAACTCATCGGGCCACATTCGGCGGCCGGCTGAGCGCCGTGCTCGTCACGGCGGGCAGCGCCGTCGGATTGGGCAACATCTGGCGTTTCCCCTATGTCGCAGGGGAGAACGGCGGCGGCGCGTTCCTGCTGATCTACATCCTCAGCGTCCTGCTGCTCGGCGTGCCGATCATGCTTTCGGAATTCGCCATCGGACGCAATACCCACCGCAACGCCGTGGGCGCCTACCGCACCCTTTCGAGCCGCTGGTCGATCCTGGGCTACAACAGTATTCTGGCTCCGCTGCTCATCATGGGCTTCTATCTGGTGGTCTCGGGCTGGACGCTGGAATACATGATCCACTCGCTCACGGGCGAATTCACACGCATCAGTACCCCCGAAGCCTACGAATCGCTCTTCAACGCCTTCACGCAGAACCCGTGGAAACCGTTGCTCTACACCGTCGTCTTCACCCTGCTGACGCACGGCGTCATCGCGCTGGGCGTCCAGAAAGGGATCGAACGCTCGGCTCGCATCATGATGCCGCTGCTGCTGTTGATCCTCGTGGTGCTGGCCGTCCACTCCATCCTGCTGCCTGGCGGCACCGAAGGCGTGAAATTCCTCTTCGCTCCCGACTTCTCGAAGGTGACGCCCTCGACGGTGCTCACCGCGCTCGGACAGGCCTTCTTCTCGCTGTCGATCGGTCTGGGCTGCCTGGTGACCTACGCCTCCTATTTCAAGAACGACACCAACATCACGCACACCGCCCTGCAAGTCGCCTTCATCGATACGCTCGTGGCGGTGTTGGCGGGGCTGGTGATCTTTCCGGCCGTTTTCAGCGTCGGCATCGAACCCACGGCCGGCCCCTCGCTGGTCTTCGTCACCCTGCCCGCGATCTTCAACACGCTTCCGCTGAGCATGGTATGGTCGACGATCTTCTTCTTGCTGCTGGTCATCGCAGCCCTCACCTCCACGATCTCGCTGCACGAGGTGCTGACCGTCTACGTGCAGGAGGAGTGGCATCTGAGCCGCCGTGCGGCGGCATGGATCGTCACCGGCGCCTGCATCGTACTGGGTGCGGCCGCTTCGTTGTCGCTCGGCGCATGGCAGTGGTTGCAGCTCGGCGGGAAATCGTTCTTCGACCTGCTGGACTTCGTGACGGCCAACATCATGCTGCCCGCAGGCGGTTTCTTCATCTGCATCTTCACGGGTTGGGTACTCGACCGGCGGTTCATGCCGGCGGAACTGACCAACCACGGCGCACTGCGCCTGCACCTCTGGCCGCTGCTCGGCATGCTGCTGCGCTGGGTTTGTCCGGTGGTGATCCTGCTGATCTTCCTGGATAACCTGGGAGTGCTCTGATTCGCGACAGCGGTCATACACTTTAAATTTGTCCCTCGGAAAGTCGACTTTTTATTCAGAAAAGTCGACCTTTTCGTATTTTTTCCTATATTTGCAACCGGAGCGGGTTTTCCCATGCGTCCGCATATCAACGGTTTGCGTTCGGGAAGCGGTTCCGCCCCCCCCGAAACGGCGACGAATGCCGAAACACGTCTCCGCGCGAAACGGCTATCGCCCGATGAAGACGAAAAGCGGGCAGGGAAAACGGAAGTTGAAAATGAAAAAAGACATTTACTGCTTTACATAATTCCAATTTCTAATCTAAATCGATTTTATGAAGAAACTCGTACTGCTCATTTTCACCGTCTGCATGGGGGGGGGAATCGCCGCATCGGCGCAGGAAGTCTCGCAGCAGAAACTGGACTCGCTGAATCAGGCGCTCAGTGACATTTCGGCCCGCGTAAAGGAGACCGAAGCAGCGGAAAGCAACCGCGCGATCTGGAAAGACCGTTCCAAGTATTTCAACCTGAATTACGTCAACCAGAAACTCTCTCCCGACATCGACGGGTGGGACAAACTCGGCGGCGGCGAATTGAAAAGCGACTTCGGTGCGGCGATCGTCTGGGGTAAAACCTACTACCTGCACAAGAAGCCGCTGGCCGGCATGATCAAGTTCGGCATCGACTGGTCGTGGATGGACCTCAACTACGCACAATACAAACTCGAAACCTACGACTACGACACGGACGAGCTTTACTCCGAAAAGGCCCACCAACTCGAATACGGTATGCAGATCGGCCCGTCGGTGACGATCAATCCGGTGCACCACCTCAAAGTGAGCGCCTACTTCCGCGTAACGCCCTCCTACTCGATGATGTACCTCAACGACGAGTTCTACCATCACTATGCGACCTTCTGCAACACGGGTTTCGCCGTAGCCTGGAAGGTACTCTCGGTCGGCTGCGAATGGCGTTGGGGCAAAGCGTCGTACGACGGCCTGGGTCTCAACCTCGACGATCTGGAAGGCGATTACTCCGACGGCGATTTCAGCGGCGACATCCCCTCGGCGGACGACGTACTGACCGACTTGCAGGATTTGAAGCTCAAAACCAAATCGTTCCGCGTCTATTTCAGTTTCCGTTTCTAAACGGACACAGGCAACCGGAGACGAGCCGAAAAATCTCCGGAAATGAAATTCACCCCTGCCGCGTGCTGCGGCAGGGGTGAATGCGTTGAAAACGGAACGGCAGGCGCTCTTTTCGACCGGCATGTACGCTACTCCACGGCACGCCGGTTGAGCAACGCATGGGTCAGCGTCAGTTCGTCGACGTATTCCAGCTCGTCGCCGAACCCGATGCCGCGTGCGATGGAGGTGATTTTCAGGTCGGGGAACTCCCGCAAACGGTTCATCAGGTAGAAGAGCGTCGTCTCGCCCTCGACCGAGGTGGAGATCGCCAAAATCACCTCGCCCACGCCGCCCCGGCGAATGCGCTCGACCAGCAGGTCGATTTTCAGGTCGGAAGGCGCGATTCCCTGCATGGGCGAGATGACGCCGCCCAGCACATGATAGAGCCCCCGGTACTGCTGCGTATGTTCGATCGAGAGGACGTCGGCCACCTGCTCCACGACGCAGATCGTCGAACGGTCGCGTTTCGGGTCTTCGCAGATCGGGCAGACATCGGTGTCCGACAGATTGTTGCACTCCCTGCAATAACGGATTTCGCGGCGGAACCGGTCGATGCTCCGCGTCATGCCCGCCACGATCGACGGCTCCATGCGCAACAAGTGCATGGCCAGCCGCAACGCCGTGCGGCGGCCGATTCCGGGGAGTTTGGACAACTCCTCCACCACGTCGGTCAGTAATTGAGACATTCGAGAATGAATATCCGCGGCGGCGACCTGAACCGGTCGCCGCCGCGATGCGTTTTCGTTAAATCGTTTCGATCGTGCGGGCCTCGACCCACCCCTTCTTGCCGTCGGCGATGACGATCTCGCGCCAGTCGCCCAGCTCGCTCACCGTGCGGACCTTCGTCCCCTCGTGCAACACGAACAGATCGGTCGACGCCTTGTCGGGCGAACTCTTGACCGAGACCGACGAACTCATCACGACGGCCTCCGTACTGTCGAGCAGCTCGCGCCGCTCGGTCACGGCGAACGAAGTGGAGGCGACGAAGACGAGCAGCATCGCCAGCGTACCGTAGAAACCCGCCTTGCGCCACGCCAGCCTTCCGGCCAGCAGGTAAAGCAGCACGAGCGCGAAGAGCAGCGCCAGCGCCGCCAGCGAGACGACGCTCCACGCGGTACACCCAAGCGACATGCGCACCGAGCGCACCCAGCCTTTGAGGAAAAACTCCGGCACGACGGCGATCTTGTCCTTGGTGAAGGTATTGGCCACGTCGAGATTGTAGCGGATGTCCGCATCGCCCGGAGCGAGCCGCAGCGCGCGGTTGTAGTAGAGAATCGCCTTGCCGTAACGCCCCACCTTGAAGTAGGCGTTGGCCAGATTGTAGTAGAGTTTATCGGACGCATAGCCCCGCAGGATCAACTGCCGGTAGGCATCGATCGCCCGATGATAGTCCGAATTGATATAGGCCGTATTGGCAGCGTCCCACACCTGCTCGACGGCAGCCAGCGAGTTGCCGCCGGCCGTCTGCACAGTCAGCGGATCCGTCGTCGCGGCAGCGAGCGAATCGCGGTCGCCCTGCGCCCGCGCAGCAGCGGTAAGACTCAGGAACAGGAGCAGCAGGCTCCAAAATATCCGGCTGGTTCTCATAGCCTCCTATTTTTTAATCACCGATTCGAGTTTCGAAATAAAATCCACCCCTGCGTTGTAGACGTCGCTCATGCGCGCCCCGGCCAACGGCGAGTACTGCGCCTCGTCGCACTGCGAGATGATCTCCGAGAAGCTCTGCGACAACTCCTGCGAAACGCCCCGTTTATTGAGCTCCTCGCGCACGTTCTCCTTCGTCAGATTGGCCACCGGAATGTTGAACTTGTCGCTCATGTAGCCCCACAACGCCCGCAGCATCTCCTCGTAAAAGGCATGGCGGTTCTCCTCCTGCATGAATTTCGCCGCAGCACGGAACCGCTGTACGGCCACCTTGTTGGCTCGCTTGCCGCGCATGAGCACCGCATTCTGACGGTCGCGGATCCGTTTGCGCAGCGCGACGTATGCCGCCGCGAAGAGTCCCACGATCGCCGCCAGCAGCACGAAATAGAGCGTCCCGCCCATGAACGGCCGCCCCTGCAAATGCAGGTTTCCGCGTCCGAGTTTGATGAAACGGATGTCCTGCCCCAGCAGCTTCACATCCTCCTTCGAAAGACCCGTGACCACCTGCGCCGCTGCGCCGCCGCCCGCATCGGGCGCGACGTTGATCGGCAGACGCGCCGTCGAAAGCGTGATATACTGCTTCTTCGCGGGATCGAAATAGGTGAACTCCACCGGTGCGATCTCGTACTCGCCTTCGGCACGGGCGATGAACGGGTATTCGAACTGACGGTAGCCGGTCGTACCGGCCGCCGTGGTCTTCATCGACTCGGTCGTCTTGACGTTGTACTGCTCGAACGAACTGGGAAGCGTCAGTTTGGGCGCCTGTACGAACGACAGGTTGCCCGTACCCGAAATCTTGATCGTATAGGTCGCCGCCGAGTTGGCCGCCAGCTCCGTCGAAGGAACGTCGGAGGCCATCGTGAACTTGCCGACGGCACCGCTGAAACTTGCCGGAGCGCCCGCGGGCAGGTCGCGCACCGTCACCTTGACCGGTGCCGTGCGCAGCGAACGGTGCACGTCGTAGACCTCGTGGCCGCCGCCGAAGAAGGGATCGGGATTGGCGCTCTGCACCAACACCTGCGCCACGACGTTCAGCTCGGCGGGTTCGACGGTCAGTTCGCCCGACTGCTGCGGGTAGAGCAGATACTCCTTGATGACCTGCGTCTCGTAGACCTTGCCGTTGTAGCGTTCGCGCTGGGGCTGTGCGTCCTGCTCGATCTCCTGTGCCCAGAAGCCGTTGAACGACGGGAACTTGCTGCCGTTGTCGCCCCGCAGGTTGACGCGGTAGTAGAGTTTGAGCGTCGCACGGATCGGCTCGCCCTTGAAAGCGGTCGTGCGCGACAGAATCATGCGCAGCAGGATGTCGTCCTTCGAGACCTGCTGCACGTCGTCGGCCGACTGGCCGCCCTGCACCGCCTGCTGGCCGCCGCTGCTCTCCGGCGTCTCCTCCACCACCTCGATCGGCAGCGCCTTGGTCTTGTACTGGCTCTTGCCGACCCGCACGGAGGCCGCACCGATGGTGAAGTTGCCCTCCTGCTGCGGCAAAAGCACGTAGGTGATCGTGTAGTTGCTGCTGCGGGTCATCTGCCCGTTAACGATCTGAATCGAACTGCCCTGCGAAAAGGCCGGTCCTGCGATCACGTCGAACCCCTCGAACGACGGGGCCGTGAAGGAACCTTCGTCGGGAGAGGCGTTGAGCGAGAATTCGACGCGCACGGCTTCGCCTTTGGCCACCACCATCGGCGCCTTCACCTCGAAGGAGACCTTTTCGTCGGCCGACGCGACCGTTGCGCCGAATACCGTCAGCAAGGTCAGCATCCACGTATAAACGGTTCGTTTCATTCCGTAATATCGATTGACTGTTGTACTATCTTGGACGTAACGAAAAACAGGCCGTTTTATTGCCTGCGGCACAAAACACACCACAGCCGGCTCCGAAGAGCCGATTGTGGTGCGTATCAGACCTTTTCAGGCATCAGTGCTTGAAGTCGGCGAAGAAGTCGTTGCCCTTGTCGTCCACGATGACGAAGGCGGGGAAATCCTCGACGTAGATCTTGCGGACAGCCTCCATGCCCAGCTCGGGGAAGTCGACCACCTCGACCGACTTGATCGAGTTCTTGGCCAGAATCGCCGCCGGCCCGCCGATCGACCCCAGATAGAACCCGCCGTGCTTCCGGCAGGCGTCGGTGACGGCCTGCGAGCGGTTGCCCTTGGCCACCATCACCATCGAACCGCCGTGCGACTGGAACAGGTCGACGTAGGGATCCATACGGCCGGCCGTCGTGGGGCCGAACGAACCCGAAGCCATCCCCTCGGGAGTCTTCGCGGGACCGGCGTAGTAGACCGGATGCTTCTTGAAATAGTCGGGCATCGGCTTGCCCTCGTCGAGCATCTGCTTGATGCGGGCGTGGGCGATGTCGCGCGCCACGATGAGCGTTCCGCGCAGGTTCAGGCGCGTCTTGATCGGATACTTCGTCAGAATCTCGCGCACCTTGTCCATCCCCTCGTCCAGATCGATGTCGACGGCCGGCGACATGGCGGGCGCCTGCTTCGGAAGGAACCGGGCGGGATTCTTCTCCAACTGCTCCAGGAAGATGCCTTCGGGAGTGATCTTCGCCTTGATGTTGCGGTCGGCCGAGCAGCTCACGCCGATGGCCACGGGGCACGAAGCGGCGTGGCGCGGCGCACGGATCACGCGCACGTCGTGCACGAGGTACTTGCCGCCGAACTGAGCGCCCACGCCGCTCTCCTGGCAGATTTTGAGTACCTTCTCCTCCCATTCCAGATCGCGGAAGCAGCGGCCGCCCTCGTTGCCCGACGTGGGCAGCGCGTCAAGATAACCCGCCGAGGCCTTCTTCACGGTCGAGAGGCACATTTCGGCCGACGTTCCGCCGATGCAGATCGCCAGATGGTAGGGCGGGCAGGCCGAAGTGCCCAGATCCTTGATGTGGGTACGGATGAACTCGGTGAGCGTCTTCTCGTTGAGCAGCGCCTTGGTCTGCTGGTAGAGGAAGGTCTTGTTGGCCGAACCGCCGCCCTTGGTGATGAAGAGGAACTCGTACTCCATGCCGGGGTGGCCTCCGTAGATGTCGATCTGCGCCGGAAGGTTCGTGCCCGAATTCTTCTCGTCGGTCATCGTGAAGGGAACCACCTGCGAATAGCGCAGGTTGCGCTCCTTGTAGGTCTCGTAGACGCCGCGCGCGATATGCTCGGCGTCGTCGGCGCCCGTATAGACGTCCTCGCCCTTGTGGCCGATACAGATCGCCGTACCCGTGTCCTGACAGGTGGGCAGTTCGCCTTCGGCTGCGACGCACTGGTTCAGCAGCATGGTGTAGGCCACGAAGCGGTCGTTGTCGGAGGCTTCGGAATCTTCGAGGATGTTGCGCAGTTTCTGCAAGTGCGAAGCACGCAGGTAGAACGACACGTCGGAATAGGCGGCCTTCGACAACTCCTCCAACCCCTTGGGGTCGACTTTCAAAATCTTGCGGCCGTCGCACTCCACGACTTTCACGTAATCCTTGGTCAACAGACGGTACTCCGTGGTGTCCTCGCCCACGGGGAACGGCTCCTGATAGATGAATTCTGGCATAATTCGCGTTATTTTTTAGATCGTTAAATGTTGAATTCCTTTCCTCGTTTTCTCGCTTCGGCATAGCCTGAACAAGTTCGGCTCTGCACTCGGCTTAACGAAAACGTTCCTTAACATTACAATCGCACCGGCATTCTTCCCGAAGGAAATCCGCTCTCCGCTTCCCGGCCGCGATGCACGGCACGACGGCGCAAAACGCCCTCCGCCGGTCTGCGATTTACAGAGGCCAAAGATACGAAAAGTCGAGCGCAGAAGCAAACATTTATGTTTGATTATGCCGAGACAGAGTATCTAAGACGTCAGTCAAAGTACGAAAAGTCGAGCGCAGAAGCAAACATTTATGTTCGATTATGCCGAGACGAAGTATCTAAGACGCCGTCGAAGATACGAAATTCTTGCGAAATATCCGCCCGCGCCGCACGCTTTTCAATTTATTAAAAAATATTCCGAATTCCCGCGCGGCGGTTTCTGAATTTTGTTGTATCTTTGCATGAACTCCCATAGAGATTCATTTCGTATCAAATAACTAAAATTTAACGGTTATGGTATCTTACAAAGAACTCGGACTGGTGAATACGCGCGAGATGTTCGCCAAGGCCATCAAGGGCGGTTATGCCATTCCTGCATTCAACTTCAACAACATGGAGCAGTTGCAGGCGATCATTTCGGCGTGCGTCGAGGCCAATTCGCCCGTTATCCTGCAAGTGTCGGCCGGCGCCCGCAAATACGCCAACCAGACGTTGCTGCGCTACATGGCACAGGGCGCCGTGGAGTATGCCAAGGAGCTCAACGGCGGCAAGGGTATTCCGATTACGCTGCACCTCGACCACGGCAATTCGTTCGAACTGTGCAAGAGCTGCATCGACATGGGCTTCTCGTCGGTGATGATCGACGGTTCGTCGCTCCCCTACGATGAGAACGTAGCCCTCACGAAAAAGGTCGTCGAGTATGCTCACCAGCACGACGTGACGGTCGAAGGCGAGCTGGGCGTACTGGCCGGCGTCGAAGACGAGGTAGCTTCGGAGGTCGCGCACTACACCAAGCCCGAAGAGGTGATCGATTTCGTGACGAAGACCGGCGTCGACTCGCTGGCCATCTCGATCGGCACGTCGCACGGCGCCAACAAGTTCAAGCCCGAACAGTGCACCCGCAACGCCGAGGGCATCCTCGTTCCGCCCGAACTGCGCTTCGACATTCTGGCCGAGATCGAGAAGAAACTCCCCGGATTCCCCATCGTGCTGCATGGTGCTTCGTCGGTTCCGCAGGAGTACGTGAAGATCATCAACACGCACGGCGGCAAGCTCAAAGATGCCGTCGGCATTCCCGAGGAGCAGCTCCGCAAGGCAGCCAAGAGCGCCGTATGCAAGATCAACATCGACTCCGACGGCCGTCTGGCGATGACCGCCGCCGTACGCAAGGTCTTCATCGACAACCCCGCCGAGTTCGACCCCCGCAAATACCTGGGTCCGGCCCGCGACGAGTTGAAGAAGCTCTACATGCACAAATGCGAGAACGTGCTGGGTTCGGCAGGCAAGGCTTAGTCCCGTACACGAGACCCTTTATACGAAAAACGTCCGGTTTTTTCTCCGGACGTTTTCTTTTTATTTGCTTTTTCGACATAAAAAACATATATTTACGACCGAAAACGAAACGTTTCGGCCGCGGGTCAAAACGGATAAATCATGAACCGATAAACAACCCATCCTAATTATGAGCGAAAAACATTCAATACATTGTCCGGCACGCGACATCCCCGTCCGCGCCGAGGCGGACGTTCTGGTCGTGGGCGGCGGCCCCGCCGGCATCATGGCCGCCGAGGCGGCTGCGGGCGACGGCCTGCGCGTAATGCTCGTCGAGAGCCGCGGTTTTCTGGGCGGCAACCTTACGATCGGCCTGCCTGTACTCGGATTCCTGGGACACAAGGGAACGCAGATCATCAAGGGCCTGCCCCAGAACTTCATCGACCGGCTGCGTGCACGCGGCGCAGCGAGCGAACACCGTCCCTGCGCCCTGCACATGAGCCTGACGATCATCGACCCCGAAGAGGCCAAGCGCACGGCACTCGAAATCATGGAGGAGAAGGGCGTCGAGGTACTGCTCTACGTCTTCTGCACCGACGTAGTCAAGGAGGGCGACGACGTGAAGGGCGTCATCATCGAGAGCAAGGCGGGCCGCGAAGCGATCTTGGCCCGCACCGTCATCGACTGCACGGGCGACGGCGACGTGGCCTTCCGCGCGGGCGTGGAGTGCCGCAAGGGCGACGCCGAAGGCGGCATGCAGCCCCCGACGCTGATGTTCTGCATGAAGGGCGTCGACGTGCAGCGGCTGCGCGACGCGATCGTCCAGCATCCCGACGTCTACGACATGGACACCATGCCGGCCGAGCAGTTCCGCACGGGCAAGTTCATCACCGTGGGGTTGCGCAACCAGATCGAGCAGGCACGTGCCAAGGGGATTCACATCCCCGTAGCGCGCACGATCCTCATCACGGGACTCGCCGACGACGAGATCTGGGTCAACATGACGCGCGTGAACGGCGTCGACTCGACCCGTCCCGAAAGCTACACGCACGGCGAGATCGAGGGCCGCAAGCAGGTCTACGAGGTGGAACGTTACCTGCGCGAATTCGTGCCGGGCTTCGCCGGAGCGCATCTGGAAAAAATCGCACCCTTCATGGGTATCCGCGAAAGCCGCGTGATCGTAGGCAAATACGTCCTCACGGCAGAAGATATTCTCGAAGACCGTCGTTTCGACGATGCCATCGCCGTGGCGGGCTATCCGGTGGACATCCACCACGCCAAGGGCGGCGACTGCACGCTCTACTGGTGCGACGACTGCTACGACATCCCCTACCGCACGCTGATTCCGGCCCATGTAGGCAATCTGCTCGTCGCGGGCCGCTGCTCGTCGATGAACCACGAAGCGATGGCTTCGACGCGCGTCATGTCGACCTGCATGGCGTTGGGCGAAGCGGCCGGACGCGCCGCACGGCTGGCCTTGAAGGCGGGCGTGCAGCCCGCCGACCTCGACGTGGAGGCGCTGCGCGCCGAACTGCGTGCGACGGGCGCCTACCTGCGCGACTGATCCGCTCCGTATAAAATGCGAGCGCGGGGTCCCGATTCCGGAACCCCGCGCTTCGTCGTTACCCCTTGCGCTTGTAACGCGACGGCGAGGTACCCGTATGCTGTTTGAAATACTTTCCGAAGAAGGACTGCGTACTGAAATTGAGGTGGTAGGCAATCTCCTGAATACTCATGCCCGAATATTTCAGCAACGACTTCGCTTCGAGGATGACCGATTCGTCGATCCACTTGGCCGCCGTCTTACCGCTCACCTCCTTCACCACCGACGAGAGATATTTCGGGGTAATGTTCAACTGCCTGGCATAAAAACTCACGTTCCGCTCCCGCTTGTTGTACTCGCCCAACAGCTGCATGAACTGGTCGAAAAGCACTTCGCAGCGGCCCTGCTTCTGCTCGCTCGACTGCTCGCGCTGGTTCAACTCGGTAATCAGATAGAAAACCGCCGTGAAAAGCGTGTGGATGATCTCCTTGCGATACCGCTCCTTATCGCTCTGGATCACGGTCTTGATAAGCTGGAAAAACTGCCGGATTTCGGCCACGTCGCGTTCGGTCACCTGCAAACAGGGTTTGCGGCCGAAGCGCATGTGAATGGGCAGCGACGCCGAAATATCGACCTGGATGTCGCTGACGAACGCCTTCGAACAGGCGACCAGATAGGCCGTCGCATCGGACGAACAGCGGATCGTCCGGATGATGCTGCCGGGACGGAAGAATACCAGCATGTTGGGCCGGACTTCATAGGTCTCGGTATCGATGGAGAGCACCGCCGACCCGCTCATCATGATCATCGCCGCGAACCCGTCGAGCGACACGGGAATCTCCGACGTGGGATTGCGCAGATAATCGATGGTCGTAATGGCCAGATCGTCCGACAGAAAAACCGTATCCTGCATCTCCTGCTTCAACCGGGCGATGGACACCTTGCGCAGGTTGTTGGGCTTCACCATAAAACGTAACGAGAGTTCGACGTAACAAATTGTTGACCTTGCCTGCGGATTCGCCGTCATGGATTCACGTCGAACTCACGTTACGGGAACTCCGCCCCGAAATCCATCCCGGCGACCGCCGCGCATCCTCCTCCGACGAGAAAGATTTCCCGAACGTGAATCCCCGGAAGAATCCACATTTCCGGATTTTCGATCTACAATGATACGGAAATTCCCCGGAATTTCCTAAAAAATCCCCTTTTTCACCCCTTAAAAAGTAGCGATCCCCGATTGCGGCGTACAAAACCAACGCACGAGACTCCGGAATCGCCCTCTCCGCCCGGCCGCGCGGGCAGCCGCCGGCAGGCAAAACCGCGTAAAAGGCCGTCGCGGCCGACCGCATCGCCGGAAGATTCCGGACGAACCGGCCCTGCCGCATCCGGAAGATCCGCACCGCCGCCGGAACGATCGACCCGACCGGATAAAAAGGATGCAGGTTGGAAAATCCGATGATTTTCCAACCTGCATTCAATAGTTAGGAGGATCAACGAGTGGAACGGAAGTTCCCGCTCCGCGAAGATTCGAACCGATTGCGGATCGCACCGCCTGCGGAAGGTCGATTCCCTGAACCGGAAATCCCTATCGGAAACCGTACCTCCGCCGAACCGCTCTCACCTACCAACAACACAAACACTTGCGGTCTGCGGAAGATCGAACCGGCCCTTCGCGTACTCTTTCGCTCCTCCTGAACGGTAAGACCGGCTTAGAGCTTCGGACCGGCAGCCACGAGGCTCTTGCCCTCGTCGTTGCCCGTGAACTTCACGAAGTTCTTGATGAAGCGCTCGGCCAGATCCTTCGCCTTGACGTCCCACTCCGAAGCCGACTTGTAGGTATCGCGCGGATCGAGGATCGCGGGATCTACGCCCGGCAGTGCGGTCGGGATTTCGAAATCGAAGATCGGGAGCTTCTTCGTCTTGGCCTTGTCGATCGAGCCGTCGAGAATGGCGTCGATGATGCCTCTGGTATCCTTGATCGAGATACGCTTGCCCGTACCGTTCCAGCCCGTGTTCACGAGATATGCCTTGGCGCCCGACTTCTTCATGCGCTTAACGAGTTCCTCGCCGTACTTGGTGGGGTGCAGCGACAGGAAGGCTGCGCCGAAGCAGGCCGAGAAGGTCGGCGTAGGCTCGGTGATACCGCGCTCGGTACCGGCCAGCTTGGCCGTGAAGCCGGAGAGGAAGTAGTACTTCGTCTGCTCGGGCGTGAGGATCGAGACGGGAGGCAGCACGCCGAATGCGTCGGCCGAGAGGAAGATCACCTTCTTGGCGGCCGGAGCCTTCGATACGGGCTTCACGATATTCTCGATATGGAAGATCGGATACGACACGCGGGTATTCTCGGTCACCGACTTGTCGGCGAAATCGATCTTGCCCTTCGGGCCGACCGTCACGTTCTCCAACAGCGCGTTGCGGCGGATAGCGTTCCAGATGTCGGGCTCGTTCTCTTTCGAGAGATTGATGACCTTGGCATAGCAGCCGCCCTCGAAGTTAAACACGCCGTCGTCGTCCCAGCCGTGCTCGTCGTCGCCGATGAGCTGACGTTTGGGATCGGTCGAGAGGGTCGTCTTGCCCGTACCCGACAGACCGAAGAAGATCGCCGTCTCGCCCTTCTCGTTGGTGTTGGCCGAGCAGTGCATCGAAGCGATGCCCTTCAACGGCAGCAGGTAGTTCATATAGGAGAACATGCCCTTCTTCATCTCACCGCCGTACCACGTGTTGAGGATTACCTGCATCTTCTCCGTGAGGTTGAAGACCACGGCCGTCTCCGAGTTCAGACCCAGCTTCTTGTAGTTCTTCACCTTCGCCTTCGAAGCGTTGAGCACCACGAAGTCGGGTTCGCCGTACTGCTCCAGCTCGGCGTCGGTCGGACGGATGAACATGTTCTTCACGAAGTGTGCCTGCCAGGCCACCTCCATGATGAAGCGGATCTTCAAGCGCGTGTTCTCGTTGGCGCCGCAGAAGGTATCGACCACGTAGAGCTTCTTGCCCGAAAGCTCCTGGCCGGCGAGCTTCTTCAACTCCTTCCATGCAGCCTTCGTCACGGGCTTGTTGTCGTTCTTGTATTCGGGCGAAGTCCACCAGATGGTGTCCTTCGTCGTCTCGTCCATCACGAAGAACTTGTCCTTGGGCGAACGGCCGGTATAGACGCCGGTCATCACGTTCACGGCGCCCATGTCGGTTACAACGCCCTTGTCGAAACCGCGCAGGCCCTTCTTGGTCTCCTCGCGGAACAGCTCGTCATACGACGGATTGTACACGATCTCCGTAACGCCGGTGATGCCGTACTTTTTCAAATCCATTTTGTCCATAATTGTATTCGTTATTAAAACCTCTTTATCCAACTCTATCCGGGATTTCCCGGGACTCTCCCGACGAAGGCTCCGCACTCGCGGCAAGTCCCTTTTTTCCCGATGCAAAATTAGTAAAAAAAAACGATAATGTGAAAAAATTAACAGTAATTTTTCACAAAATTTAAAAAACCGAGGAGACGAAGCCGGGACACAGCCGGCATCAAGCAGATCGACACGCTGATAACAGCACATTCAGCCCCACGTGAAAACACGCTGTTTCCGCCTTTCCGCAGATGCGGGAAGGGGGGGGGAGCATTTCCGAAATCCGACGAAAAGCCGAAGCGACGGAACGCCTCGGCTTCCCGATCGGAAAGGGCGGCATCACTCCGCCACCACCGCGATGCAGTTCGTGACGCGCCGTTCGCCCTCGTGGTCGAACCTCCGGTTGTCGGACGGGCGGTTCACGACGCCCGCCTCCTCGCACCAGAGCGTCGACGAACCGCCGCCGTCGAGGTTCAGCGCCGAATACAGCCCCAATTGCCGCACGAGATAGATCAGTTCGCCGATCGTCATACCCGCCGCCTGCCCCGGGAAACGGCCGTCCACGACGATCATCACCGCCTCGCCCCGTTGCGTGACGCCCACGACCGAACGGGGGTGCCGGCCCCAGAAACCGCCCTCGCGATCGGCATACGACAACGCTTCGCCGCGGCAGAGAAGCAGCGGCCCGGCAGCCAGCGCGTCACGGTAACGCCGCGCGAGCCGCGCGTCGTCCGCCGGAACATAGGGTTCGATCCGCACGCGGCGCCCCTTTATCGTCACCACGCCGTTGACGCGGAACTCTTCCCGAGCTTCGGTCGCGGCGACCGTCCGGCCTCCGACACGCACGAACGTCGAGGGAACGAGCGTCTTCACATTGAAATAGCCCGCGTTCACGGCCGCCACGGCCCCCTCCGCCTCGGCCAAAACCGACGTAAGCGTCAGCGAATCCGGCTGTACGATGCGGGTGCGGTATCTTCCCGCGTCATACCTGACCATCGAGATCGCCTGCGGCGCGCCGAACAGTTCGAGTTGCGCCTGCACGGCCACCAGATGCGGCCGCACGCAGCAGGTATCCCAGCGGATCGCGGCGATCGCCAGCGAATCCTGCACGCTTTGCGCACCGGCCGCAACGGGCAGGCACACGAGCAGCCAACCGAGCACACGTTTCATTCGTTTCGCAGTTTTCATCGTAACCCTTATTTTCCTACAAAATATTCGGAGACTCCGGAACCGTCCGTGTCCCGCGACGTAAAGATACGAAAATCCGAGCGCAGAAGCAAGCGCAAGCTTGATTATGCCGAGACAGAGCATCCAAGGCGCAAACCAAAGATACTCCGCCTCGGCAAAAAGCTAATAAATTTGCATTGCGCTCGGCTTAATCGTTCTTTGGCTCCGCCTTAGATACTCCGCCTCGGCAAAAAGCTAATAAATTTGCATTGCGCTCGGCTTAATCGTATCTTTGTCCCGACGACACGATAATCCGTTCGCTATGGAAGAACTCACACTCACCGTCCCCGCGCTGCTCTTTCCCGCCATTTCGCTGATCCTGCTGGCCTACACCAACCGGTTTCTCTCCTACGCCCAGCTGATCCGCACGCTCAAAGCGCAATACCTCCAACACCGTTCCGACCTGACGGCCGCCCAGATCGACAACCTGCGGCGGCGGCTCTACCTGACCCGCGCCATGCAGATTCTGGGGATCGCCAGCCTGTTCCTGTGCGTCGTGACGATGTTCCTGCTCTACATCGGGCTGCAGCTCGTGGCCGCATACGTCTTCGGTGCGGGTCTGTTGGCGCTGATCGGCTCGCTCGGCGTCTCCATCCGCGAAATCCAGATTTCGGTACGGGCACTCGAAATCTACCTGAACGACATGGAACACTGACGACGATGCGCACCGCGGAATCCGGCCGAACGCCCGACCTCTTCCGGAACCGCCCTGCGGCAGGTCGCAACATCCCCCGACGACCGGAGGCCCGATGCGAAACGGGGCCTTCCGCAAATCGCAGAAAGCCCCGTAATTCCGATCGTCCGCCGCGTCACCGCTCCATTTTACGCAGGAAACATTCGACCGTATTCTCCATCAGACAAGCGATCGTCATCGGCCCCACGCCGCCCGGCACGGGAGTGATGACCGAGGCCAGCGGTTCGACGGCGGCGTAGTCCACGTCGCCGCACAGCTTGCCCGTCCCGGGATCGCGGTTGACCCCCACGTCGATCACCACGGCGCCCGGACGCACCATGTCGGCCGTCACGAAACGCGGCCGGCCGATCGCCACGACCAGGATGTCCGCTTCGCGCGTCACCTCCGGCAGATTTCGCGTGCGGCTGTGGGCGATCGTCACCGTAGCGTTGGCGTCGAGCAGCAATTTGGCCACCGGCAGCCCTACGATATTGCTGCGGCCGATCACCACGGCACGTTTGCCGGCGATCTCCACACCTGCCCGCTGCAACATCCGGATAATTCCTTTCGGCGTGCAGGGCAGCGTGCAGGGCTGTTTGAGCCACAGATTGGCTACGTTGAGCGGATGGAAACCGTCCACGTCCTTCTCGCGGCGGATCGCCGCGATCACCCGATCCTCGTCGATATGCTTCGGCAGGGGCAGCTGCACCAGAATCCCGTCCACGCCGTCGTCGGCGTTCAGTTCGCCGATCAGCGCCAGCAACTCCGCCTCGCCCGTCTCCGCCGGGCGGCGGATCGTCGTGTTGCGAATGCCCACCTCGGCCGAAGCCTTGGCCTTGCCCGTCACATAGCTCACGCTGGCCGGATCGTCGCCCACGAGCACCACGACCAGATGGGGCACCCGCCCGTATTTGGCGGGGAACTCCTTCACCGCCGCCGCCATTTCGGCCTTCATCGAGGCCGACAACTCTTTTCCGCTGATTATCGTCGCCATAGAATCACTTGATTGCTTTCCGTCCGATGTCCGTACGATGGAACAGATTGTCGCACCGCACCTTACCTACTTCCCGATTGCACTTTTCCAGCGCCTCGCCGAGCGTCGGCGCCGCACAGACGACGATCGCCACCCGACCGCCGGCCGTCACGATCCGCCCCTCCTTCGAGGCCGTACCCATGTGGTAGACCGCACCGTCGACCTCGTCCAGCCCCTCGATCACGGCGCCCTTCGCATAGTTGCCGGGATAGCCCTTCGAGGCCAGCACCACGCCCACCGTCGAAAAGTCGTGCCATTCGAGCGGGTGCTCCAGCTCCCAGCCGTCGGCCACGGCCGAGAAGATCTCCACGATGTCGCTTTTCAGGCGCGGTAGCACTACTTCCGTCTCCGGATCGCCGAAACGGGCGTTGAACTCGATCACCTTGATGCCGTCGCGCGTCTTCATCAGGCCGCCGTAGAGCACCCCCGTGAAGGGACACCCTTCGGCGCACATCGCATCGGCGACGGGCTGCATGATCCGCTCCAACGCATACCGTTCGTCCTCCCCGGTCACGAACGGCAGCGGCGAGTAGGCGCCCATGCCGCCCGTATTGGGCCCTTCGTCGCCGTCGTAGGCCCGCTTGTGATCCTGCGCCAGCGCCATCGGATAGACGCGCCGGCGGTCAACGAAACACATGAACGAGAACTCGGGCCCTTCGAGCCAATCCTCGACCACCACCTTGCCGTGCCCGAACTTGTCGTCAAGCAGCATGTCGCGCAACGCGGCATCGGCCTCCTCCATCGTCTGCGCGATGACCACACCCTTGCCTGCCGCCAGCCCGTCGTATTTCAGCACTGCCGGCAACGGACGCGAGGCCACGTAGTCGCGCGCCTCCTCATACGCGGTGAAGGCACGGAACCCCGCCGTCGGGATACCGTATTTGGCCATCAGCTCCTTGGCGAACTCCTTCGACGACTCGATGCGCGCGGCCGCCTTCGTCGGGCCGAAGATCCGCAGTCCCGCCGCACGGAAACAGTCGACGATACCCGCCGCCAGCGCCGCTTCGGGGCCTACGACCGTCAGCGTCACGTTGTGCGCCAGCGCAAAATCGCGCAAAGCCTCCACCTCCGTCTCGCGGATCGGGACGCACTCGGCCTGCGCCGCGATGCCCGCATTGCCCGGCGCGCAATAGATCGTGTCGATCCTTCCGCTGCGCGTCAGCGCATCGACAATGGCATGTTCGCGGCCTCCGCCGCCCACTACAAGAACTTTCATGGATCGAAATATATCTTTAATTCGGTTTCAAAATCATGCGGTTTCACGTCGCGGCCGCCGTCCCGCCGCACCCGGTTCTTCTCCGGCGGCAGAGCCGAATCCTGCCCGAATAACGGACAGCGGACCCGCCCCCCCCCGATCTCGTCATCTCAGTGTTTGAAATGGCGCATCCCCGTGAAGAGCATCGCCACGCCCGTTTCGTCGGCCTTGCGGATCGAATCCTCGTCGCGCACCGAACCGCCGGGCTGCACGATCGCCGCGACACCGTTGGCGGCGGCGAGCGTCACGCAGTCGTCGAAGGGGAAGAACCCGTCCGACGCCATGACCAGCCCCTCGGTCGCACCTTTGGCCTGCGCCTCCTTCAACGCGATCTCGGCCGATCCGATCCGGTTCATCTGACCGGCGCCGACGCCGAGCGTCTGTCCCTCCTTCACCACCACGATCGCGTTCGACTTGACATGCTTGACGATCCGCCAGGCGAACTCCAAGTCGCGCAGCTGTGCAGCGTCGGGACGCGCCTTCGTAACGGTCATCGACGCCTCGACCCGCTTCGTCTCCACGTCGAGCTCCTGCGCCAGCAGACCGCCGTTGACGCTCACGTACTGCATCGGATGCACGTCGCTGCGCGTCATGTCGACTTCGAGCAGCCGCAGGTTCTTCTTCGTGCAGAGCACCTCCAACGCCCCTTCCGAGAACTTGGGCGCCATGATGATCTCCAAAAAAATCGGTTTCATCCGTTCGGCCGCCTCGCGCGTCACCTCGCGGTTGACAGCCACGATACCGCCGAAGATCGACACCTTGTCGGCCTCGTAGGCCTTCGTCCACGCCTCCACGACGTCGCGGCCGACGGCCGCGCCGCAGGGATTCATGTGTTTGAGCCCCACGCAGAAAGGCTCGTCGAACTCGCGCACGATGTTCAGCGCGGCGTTGGCGTCCTGGATATTATTGTACGACAGCTCCTTGCCGTTGAGTTGCCGGGCATGGGCCAGCGAGAAGGGAACCTCCTCGGCCGAGCGGTAGAACTTGGCCGTCTGATGGGGATTCTCGCCGTAGCGGAGCGACTGCACCAGATCGAAATCGAGGAACAGTTTCTCGGGCAGGCCCGCCTGCGCACGCATGTAGGTGGCGATCATGCTGTCGTACTCCGCCGTATGGGTGTAGGCCTTGGCCGAAAGACGCAGACGCGTTTCGACCGAAGTATTGCCCTCGGCGCGCATCTCGTCCAGAATCGCGGCGTAGTCCGCCGGATCGCAGACGACGGTCACGTCGCGGAAATTCTTGGCCGCACTGCGCAGCATCGAAGGGCCGCCGATGTCGATGTTCTCGATCGCCTCGGCCAGCGTAACGCCCTCTTTGGCGATCGTCTGGCGGAAGGGATAGAGGTTCACGCAGACCAGATCGATGAACTCGATGCCGTTGGCGCGCAGCGCCTCGACGTGCTCCTCGACGTCGCGGCGCGCCAGCAGACCGCCGTGCACGGCCGGATGAAGCGTCTTCACGCGCCCGTCGCAAATCTCGGGGAAGCCCGTCACGTCGCTGATGTTCAACACCTCGACACCGCTCTCGCGCAACAGTTTCATCGTGCCGCCCGTGGCGATCACCTCCCAGCCCAAAGCCTTCAAATTCTTTGCGAAGTCGACGACGCCCGTCTTATCGCTGACACTTATCAATGCCCTCATTTTTCGTATTTTATGCTTTTACCAATTTATCAATCGTTTCCACGTATAATTCATGCTCCACCTCGTGCACGCGCCGTTCGACCTCGTGCACGTCGTCGCCGTCGTAGGCGAAGGCGCGCTGCGCGATGATCCGCCCGCCGTCGAGCGTGGCGTCGACCCAGTGGATCGTCACCCCGTAGACCTTCACCCCGTAGGCGACGGCCTCCTCGATCGCGTGCGCCCCCTTGAAGGCGGGCAGCAGCGAGGGATGGATGTTGACGATCCGCCCGCCGTAGGCGCCGAGCAGCACCTCCGAGAGGATGCGCATGTACCCCGCCAGACAGACCAGATCGACTCCCGCGGCATCGAGCCGCGCGACGATCTCGCGTTCGTAGTCGGCCTTCGAGGCATACTCCTTCGGCGCGAAGGCGAAGCAGGCGATGCCCCGCGCCGCCGCGCGCTCCGTGACGCGTGCCCCGGGCCGGTCGCAGACGACGAGCGCCACCTCGGCCGCGATCGCACCCCGCTCGCATGCAGCGGCGATCGCCTCGAAGTTGCTCCCTTCGCCGCTGGCGAAAACAGCGATCCGCTTCATCGGCACGCTACCGGATGACGACCCCTTCGGAGTCGGTGACACGTCCGATGACCGACGCCTGCTCTCCGTGCGACGCGAGGATGTCGACGGCCTTCTGCGCCTCCTCGGCGTCGAGCGCGATGACCATGCCTACGCCCATGTTGAAGATGTTGAACATCTCGCGGTGGGCGATCTTTCCGTACTTCTCCAGGAAGCGGAACACGGGCAGGATCTCCCACGTCCCCTCCTCGATGGCGATGCCCTGCCCCTCGTGCAGGATACGGGGAATGTTCTCGTCGAATCCGCCGCCGGTGATGTGGCTGATGCCGTGGACGTCGCACCGGCGGATCACGTCGAGCACCGGCTTCACATAGATTTTCGTCGGGGTGAGCAGCACCTCGCCCAACGTGCGGTTACTCAGCTCGGGATAGACCTTGTTCAGTTCCAATCCGTTGTCCGACAGCACCTTGCGCACCAGCGAGAAACCGTTGGAATGGACGCCCGACGAGGCGATCCCGACCAGCACGTCGCCGGTCTTGACCTTCGACCCGTCGATGAGCCGGCTGCGTTCGACGACGCCCACCGTGAACCCCGCGATGTCGTACTCGCCGCCTTCGTACATGCCCGGCATCTCGGCCGTCTCGCCGCCTACGAGCGCACAGCCCGCCTGACGGCACCCCTCGGCCACGCCGCAGACGATGCCCTCGATCTTGACCGGTTCGTTGTGCCCCACGGCCACATAATCGAGGAAAAAGAGCGGCTCGGCACCCTGAGCCAGCACGTCGTTGACGCACATCGCCACGGCATCGATGCCGATCGTATCGTGTTTGTCCAGCGCGAAGGCCAGTTTGAGCTTGGTTCCCACGCCGTCGGTACCGCTTACGAGCACCGGCTCCTTGACTCCGAGGGCCGCCAGATCGAACATGCCGCCGAAGGCACCGATCGTACCCATGACGCCCGTGCGCGCCGTCGAAGCGACGTGCTTCTTGATGCGGCGGACCACCTCGTAACCGGCTTCGAGATTCACGCCGGCCTTCTCATAACTTTCTGCCATATCGTTTTTTCTGTTTTTCGTTTGACATTTGTCGCGCGAGGAATACCCCGCTAACGGTTCTTGTCCTCCTTGCGGCCGATCTCGGCGGCATGTTCGTAGAGCGCCGTCGGATAACGGCCCGTGAAGCAGGCCATGCACATCTCCTTGCGGTTGCCGGCCCTCAGCAGCGCTCCCTCCGAGAGGAAGGCCAGCGAGTCGGCCTCGATCTGGCGGCAGATCTCCTCGACCGAACAGCGGTGACCGATCAACTGGTCGCAGGTCGAGGTGTCGACGCCGTAGAAGCAGGGATGGGTCATCTTGGGCGATGCGATGCGCACGTGCACCTCCTTCGCGCCGGCGGCCTTGAGCAACCGCACGATGCGCAGCGAAGTCGTACCGCGCACGATCGAGTCGTCGATGAGCGCCACGCGCTTGCCCGCCACGAGCGACCGCACGGCCGAAAGTTTCATCTTCACGCCCTTCTCGCGCATCGCCTGCGACGGCTGGATGAAGGTACGGCCGATGTAACGGTTCTTGACCAGCCCCATTTCATAGGGGATGCCGCTGGCCTCCGAGTAACCGATCGCGGCCGAAAGGCTCGAATCGGGCACGCCGATCACCACGTCGGCGTCGGCCGGAGCCTCCTCGAAAAGGAGCCGGCCCGACTCCTTGCGGAAGGCGTGGACGTTGCAACATTCGATGTCGCTGTCGGGGCGCGCGAAATAGATGTACTCCATGGCGCACATGCAGTTGCGCTTGTACATCGAATAGTCACGGCTGCGGATGCCGTTGCGGTCGAGCGTGACGATCTCGCCCGGATTGACGTCGCGCACGAACTCCGCGCCCACGATGTCCAGCGCGCAGGTCTCCGAGCTGACGACCCAGCCGTCGTTGAGCCGGCCGATCGACAGCGGACGCAGGCCGTACTTGTCGCGGCAGGCGTAGAGCCGGTTCTCGGTCATGATCAGGAAGGCGAACCCGCCTTCGAGCATGTTGAGCGCGTCGATGATGGCGAAAATGCGGTGCTCCGAGCTGTGCTCCTTCTTGATGAGGTGCGCGAGGATCTCGCTGTCGGAGGTCGAGTGGAAGAGGCTCCCCTTGTCCTCCAAGTAACGCACCAGCTCGCGTGAATTGACGAGGTTGCCGTTGTGCGCCAGCGCGAAATCGCCCGTATGGTGCCGGAAGACGAAGGGTTGCACGTTCTCGCGGCCGCCGCCCCCTGCCGTCGAGTAGCGCACATGGCCGATGGCCATACGACCGTGGAGCGTCGAAAGGTTGTCGCCGTTGAAGACCTCGGTCACCAACCCCTCGCCCTTGACCGACGCGAGGCGGCCCTCCTCGGCACTGACGATGCCGCACGCCTCCTGGCCGCGGTGCTGCAAGGCATGAAGGCCGTAGTAGACGATTCCCGGCGCATCGTCCACGCCGAAGACGCCAAAGACGCCGCACTCCTCGTGCAGGGAGTCGAAAGGCAATTCATTCATATCGTGATTCCTCCTGTATTAGTTAATCCGAAAGCGAAAACCGGAGCGGGAACCCACCCCCGCCGTGTCGCTCCTCTATTTTTTCAAAGCCTCCAAACGGGCTAGAATCTCCTCGTAGGCCTCGCGCACGCGCCCCAGGTCGCGGCGGAAACGGTCCTTGTCGAGCTTCTCGTTGGTCGTCTTGTCCCACAGACGGCAGGTATCGGGCGACACCTCGTCCGCCAGCACGATCTGCCCGTCCGACGTGCGGCCGAACTCGATTTTGAAGTCCACCAGCGTGATGTTCATGCGGTCGAACAGACCGGTCAGCACCTCGTTGATCTTGGCCGTCATGTCGTAGATCCGTTTCAGTTCGTCGTAAGTCACTACGCCCAGCGCCACGGCGTGATGGTCGTTGATGAGCGGATCGCCCAGCTCGTCGCACTTGTAGCAGATGTCGTAGATCGTGTTCGACGGTCTGAGCCCCTCTTCCAGCCCCAAGCGCTTGGCCATCGAACCGGCCACGATATTGCGCACGATCACCTCCAGCGGGATGATCTTCACGCGGCGGCACAGCTGGTCGCGCTCGTTGAGCGTAGAGATGTAGTGCGTCGGAATGCCCGCCTCTTTCAGATAGCCGAAAATGATCGTCGAAATCTTGTTATTGAGGACGCCCTTGCCCTCGATGGTCGCCTTCTTGATGTTGTTGAAAGCGGTGGCGGCATCCTTGTAATGCATCAGGATCACATCGTCGTCGTCCGTGCGGAAAACCTGTTTCGCCTTACCCTCGTAAAGCATTTCGAGCTGTTTCATAGTTTGTTCTATTTTTTGGAGTTATTGTTTTTTCGCTTTTTTCAGATCGAAGTCCACCACGATCGGCCGGTGATCCGACGGGTGCCAGAAATTCGACAGTTTCTTCGGATCGCGCACCGGCTCGGTATAGTCGTCGCGAACCACTTCGGCGCGCGTCACGCAATCGTAGAGCACCGGCGTGCAGTAGACGAAATCGATACGCTTTTCCGAATGAGTCGTCGTCTGGAACCGGCCGGGATGCTGTCGGGCGATCACGTCGACGTAGGGCGTATGTTCGAGCACGTAGTCCTGCGTCAGCAGCCGCGGATCGTCCTCCGGACATTTGTAGAACCAGTTGTCGAGCCGCGACCACGAGTTGTTGTCGCCCAGCATCACCCAAAGCTCTTCGGCGGCACGGGGAGCAGTGCCGATCGTATGCCGGCAGATATACTCGATCTCCATGCGGCGGTAACGGTCGCCCTCGTGCGCGTCGCGGCTCGCCGCCACGTCGGTCGCCCGGTAGGCGTAAGCCTGCGGCCACAGATGCAGCGTCACGATATTGACCGTGCGACCGTTCTTCACGATGCGGGCCCACCCCGCGCCGTGCGTCACCACGCTGTCGGGCTCCTCGCCCACGATCCGCTCGACGTTCTCGATCGGGTATTTCGAGGTAATCACCTGCGGGAAATTGTCGCGGTGACCGCCCACGTACCAATACTTGTGGCCGTAGCGCGCCGCCAGTTCGCCCCAGTTGCCGACCAGATAGCGGTCGGCTTCCGGCATCCTGTCGGCCGTGCCCGAACGGTAGATCGACTGCGCCTCGCACCACACGCAGACGTCGGCGTCGAACTCCTTCACCCACTCCACGAAGCGGTCGTAATTGTCGTCCTGCCCCGACCACATGCCGTTCTGGATGTTCCAGTAGAGCAGCCGCAGGTCGGAGCCCGACGGACGCCTGGCGGCGCAGGGAACCGACGTAGCGATCGCAGCGGCGAAAGCCGTCAGGCAGAAAAGGATTCGTTTCAGGTTCATGCGTATTCAAGTTTAAGGTTAGTTCCGTTTGCGGAAATAGGCGACGGCATTCTCGAAGATCGGCTGCCGTTTCTCCCCGCAGATATTCTTGAAGAGGTTCTCTCCGTAGCGCTCCGTATGACCCATCTTGCCCAGAATGCGCCCGTCCTCGGAGACGATGCCCTCGATGGCGTAGAACGAACCGTTGGGGTTGCAGGGCGCTTCGGCCGTCGCATGACCGTCGGGGCCGGCGTACTGGAAAGCTACCTGCCCGCACTCGAACAACCGGCGCGCCAGCTGCTCGCCGACCACGAACTTGCCTTCGCCGTGGCTGACGGCGATACTGTGCAGATCGCCCACCGAGAACGAACTGAGCCACGGCGAAGCCGTCGAAGCCACACGCGTGGTGACGATCTGCGAAACGTGGCGGTTGATGTCGTTGCGGAAGAGCGTGGGCGAATCCTTCGTCACGCAGCCCAGCCGCCCGTAGGGCAGCAGTCCCGACTTGACGAGCGCCTGGAACCCGTTGCAGATGCCCAGGATCAGGCCGCCGCGGTCGAGCAGCGCATGGATCTCCTCCGCGATATCCTTGTTGTTGAGTACGTTGGCGATGAACTTGCCGCTTCCGTCGGGTTCGTCGCCCGACGAGAATCCGCCGCTGAGCACGAAGATGTGGCACCGGCGGATATGCTCCTTCATCTCGCGGATCGAGCGGAAGATCGCCTCGGCCGAAAGGTTGCAGAAGACCGTCGTCTCGACCTCGGCACCGGCGCGGCGGAAGGCGCGCGCCGTGTCGTAGTCGCAGTTCGTGCCCGGGAAGACGGGCAGGTAGGCCACGGGGTGCTCCACCGCCTCGCCCCCGTAGACGAACGTGCGAGGTGCAGGTGTGCTCTCCATGACCGTCCCGCGGTTCGCGCCGCGGTCGGGATAGATTCGGGCGAAGCGCTCGCTGTTGGCGCGGCGCAGCGCGTCGAGCGGCATCCGCTCGCCGTTAACAGTCAACGCTTCGTCGGCCGTCGTCCGGCCCAGCCGCACGGCGAAGGGCGCATCGAGTTCGACAGTGCTCTCCACCACGATCGAACCGTAGTCGTAGGCGAACAGCGCCTCCTCCGGCAACTCGACCTCCGCGCCGATTCCGTTGCCGAAAGCCATCTTCGCCAGCGCCTCGGCCACACCGCCGAACCCGACGGCATAGCCCGCCACGATCCGACCTGCGGCGATCCGCTCGGAAGCATAGTTCCACAAGGTTCGGAGCGCCGCGGTATCGGGCATACGGTTCGCCTTCGGCGTATGTTTGAGCAGGTAGAGCGTATGCCCCGCCTCTTTCAGATCGGTCGAGATCACGCGCCGCGCGTCGACGGTCGTAATGCCGAAGGCCATGAGCATGGGCGGCACGTTGATCTGCTGGAAGGTGCCGCTCATCGAGTCCTTGCCGCCGATCGACGGCAGCCCCAGCTCGACCTGCATCCGCAGCGCACCCAGCAGCGCCGCCAGCGGTTTGCCCCACGAACGGGCGGTGTGCATCCGTTCGAAATATTCCTGATAGGAGAAACGCATCCCCCCGAACTCCGCACCGGCGGCCACCGCCTTGGCGCAGGCCTCGACGACGGCGTAGGCCGCCCCGTGATAGGGGCTCCACGACGTAAGGAAGGGGTTGTAGCCGTAGGCCATGATGCTCGCCGTCTCGGTGTATCCCTCGACGGGGAGTTTCTGCACCGAGACCTGCGTCTCGGAGCCCTGCGTGCGGCCGCCGAAGGGCAGCAGCACGGTCGAAGCGCCGATCGTCGAGTCGAACATCTCGACGAGGCCCTTCTGCGACACCACGTTGTCGTCCGCCAGGTCGGCCTCCATGCGCTCGGCGAGCGTCGCACCCTGCGGCTTGCGCACGAAGGGGTCGCACGCCTCGACGGCGCCGATCTCGACCTCGGCATAGTGGGCCGCACCCGCCGAGTCGATGAACTCGCGCGAGAGGTCGACCACGAGCCGGTCGCGGTTGTACATGCGCATCCGGCGCGTATCCGTAACGTCGGCCACGTGCGTCACCTCGATATTCTCTTCACGGCAATAATCCATGAATCGTTCCATGTCCGCCCGTTCGACCACTACGGCCATGCGCTCCTGCGACTCGCTGATCGCCAGCTCCGTCGCATTCAGGCCGTCGTACTTGGTCGGCACGCGGTCCAGATAGATGTCCAGACCGTCGGTCAGCTCGCCGATGGCCACCGACACGCCGCCGGCGCCGAAGTCGTTCGACTTCTTGATAAGGCGCGTCACCTCCGGCCGGCGGAACAGCCGTTCCAGTTTGCGCTCTTCCGGAGCGTTGCCCTTCTGCACCTCCGACGAACAGGTTTCCAGCGACTTGGTATTGTGTTCCTTCGACGAACCCGTCGCACCGCCGATGCCGTCGCGCCCCGTGCGGCCGCCCAGCAGCAGTACCACGTCGCCCGCGGCGGGCGTTTCGCGCCGCACGTTTTCGGCCTTCACGGCTCCCACCACGGCACCCACCTCCAAACGCTTGGCCACGTAGTCGGGATGATAGATTTCGCGCACGTGGGTCGTGGCCAGACCGATCTGGTTGCCGTAGCTCGAATAACCGGCCGCAGCCTTGCGGCTGATGACCCGCTGGGGCAGTTTGCCGGCGAGCGTCTCGCCGACAGGCTGATAGATATCGCCCGCACCCGTCACACGCATGGCCTGGTAGACGTAGCTGCGCCCCGACAGCGGGTCGCGGATCGCACCGCCCAGACAGGTCGAAGCGCCGCCGAAGGGTTCGATCTCGGTGGGATGGTTGTGCGTCTCGTTCTTGAACTGCAACAGCCACTTTTCGGGCTGCCCGTCCACGTCGACGTCGACGAAGATCGAGCAGGCGTTGTTCTCCTCGCTCACTTCCAGATCGTCCAGCTTGCCGATTTTGCGCAGGTAACGGGCGCCGATCGTGGCCAGATCCATCAGGCAGAGGGGTTTTTCGTCGCGGCCCAGTTCGCGGCGGATCTTATGATACAGCTCCAACGACTCCTCCAACTCGGCTCGCATGAACGACTCGTCGACCCGAATCGAGGTCAGCACCGTCGTAAAGGTCGTATGGCGGCAATGGTCGCTCCAATAGGTATCCAGAATCCGCAGCTCCGTCTCGTAGGGATCGCGCCCCTCGGCCCGGAAATAGTTCACCACCTCGCGCAGGTCGTCGGCGTTCATCGCCAGCCCCATCTTCGCGCAATAGGGAGCCAGTTCGCCGTCGGTCAGCTCGCGCAGTCCCGCGAGCACCTCCACGGGCTTCACCTCGGCCTGCTCCATGTCGCTCAACACCGAGAGATCCTTCTCGCGCGACTCGACGGCGTTGATGTAGTATTTGCGCACGCGCGCCAGCTCCTCGTCGGTCGTCGCTGCGTCCAGCAACAGCAGCCGCGACGAGCGGATGCGCACCTCGGCTTCGGGATCGATCAGCCGCACGCAGTCGACGGCCGACGCAGCGCGCTGATCGAACTGTCCCGGCAGATACTCCACCGCCAGGAATTTCCTCCCTTCGAGGTCGCAGGCGTCGGTCACCTCGTCGGTCTGCACCTCGCCGAACACCCTGTAACGGCTCGCTTCGAGCAGTTCGGGCGTGAAGCCGAACAGGTCGTAGACGTTCAGCAGACGCAACTGCGAGAGGTGCAATCCGAGGTTCTCGTTCAAATCGTGTTGCAGGCTCTCGGCCTCGACCCGAAATCCGGGGCGTTTCTCGACGAAAATACGGTAGTTCTTCATATCGTTCAGTTCTCTTTTTTCTCTTTATTCCGCTGCGGCGGCCCGACGGCTCCGCCGGTCATTCGAATCGCGCGGCCCACTCGGCGGCGAACTGCCCGCCGCTCAGGCCCACGAAGGTGATATGCCCCATTTTACGCAGGGGGCGGCTCTCGCGTTTGCCGTAGAGATGGACGTGGACATCCGCCCGCCCCTCCCGGGCGATCGCCTCGGCGGCGGCCAAATCGCGCCCCAGGATATTCTTCATCACCGTGGGAGCCACCAACCGCGGCTCTTCCAACGGCATCCCCAGCAGGTAGCGCGCCAGTTCGCGGAACTGGTTGGTCGTGCATCCCTCGATCGTCCAGTGCCCGCTGTTGTGCGGGCGCGGCGCCATTTCGTTGAAATAGATCTCGTCGCCCTTGACGAAATACTCGATCGCAAGGATGCCCCGATAACCGCACTCCTGCATGAAACGCCGGCTCTCGCTCACGATCCTGTCGCGCAGCGCGTCCGGAATCTCCGCCGGCACGACCGACAGATCCAGAATCCCGTCGCGGTGGACGTTGCGCCCCACGGGAAAGCAGACCGTCTCGCGGCCGTCGCCGACCACGATGGCGCTCGCCTCGAAATCGAAGGCTACGAACTCCTCGACGATACCCGGCCGGCCGAAATAGGGTTCGACCTTCGCCATATCCTCCTCCGAACGCAGCACGACCTGCCCGTGGCCGTCGTAGCCCAGCGTGCGGGTCTTGAAGACGCAGGGGAAGCCGCCCGCCTCGCGGACGGCCGCTTCGAGCGACGGGCGGTCGTCGGCCGGCGCGAAACGCGGCGTGCGCAGGCCGTGCGCGACGGCGTTGCACTTCTCGCGCAGGCGATCCTGCGAGTCGTAGAGGGGCTGGAAGCCCTGCGGAATATTGTATCGCTCCACGAGCGGAATGAGCACTTCGCCCGGGACGTTTTCGAATTCATAGGTCACCACGTCGCTGCGGCGGCACAGCTCTTCGAGCGCCGCCCCGTCGTCGTAGGCCGCCACGATATGCCCGTCGGCCACACGTGCGGCGGGAGCATCGGCCGCAGGATCGAGCGTCACCACCCGCGCCCCCAGCTTGTGCGCCTCCTCGGCGAGCATCAGCCCCAGCTGACCCGCGCCGATCACACCGATCGTCTTCATCGCGGCACCCATCCTACAACTCCGCTTTCAACACGTCGGCCGTCTGCCGCGTCCGGAACGCATCGAGCCGTGCGGCCACCTCCCCGTCGGACAAGGCCAAGATCGACACGGCAATCAATGCGGCATTCTTCGCTCCGTTGATCGCCACCGTCGCCACCGGCACGCCGGCCGGCATCTGAACGATCGACAGCAACGAGTCCAGCCCGTTGAGCGCACGCGACTTGACCGGCACGCCCACCACGGGCAGCGGCGTCATGCTGGCCACCATGCCCGGCAGATGGGCCGCCCCGCCGGCACCGGCGATGATGACCTCGATGCCGCGCCCGCGCGCCGTCTTGGCGTACTCCACCAGCAGGTCGGGGGTACGGTGGGCGCTCACGACCCGCTTCTCATAGGGGATGCCGAACGCTTCGAGCGTCTCGGCAGCGGCGGCCATGACCTCCCAGTCGCTGGTCGACCCCATGATGACTCCTACTTTCGCACTCATATCTGAAATTTTCTTTGCGGACCCGCCCCGTCGGACGGATGCCCCCGTTACGTTCGATATCCGCTTTCCACCGGATGCGACCGGCGCGTACTCTTCTCCGGCGAAGCGCATCCCGGAACCGCTCCTGCACGCGCCCGAACCGCCTCAACTCCTTCCGTATCACCCCGGCAGAGGCTCCGTCGCCGAAAAGAAGAACCGCCGCGACACGATACGTCACGGCGGTTTTTTCTCCATCAGTTCCGAGCACACGAACGATGTACGTACCCTTTCGAGTATCGTCCTTTCTGATTCTGCTGTAACCAAAAAGCGTACATGGCGTGCGGTTTCTTCTTATCGACGACACAAAGATAGCTCCTTTTTCACGGAAAACCGAAGCTTATAATAAATAAAATTATAAACAATCTTATCAACATTCCAACGCACGGAACGCCCCTTTTCCGGTCGGCCGCGACCGATTCCGGAAGCGGCTCTGCCGCCGTTATTCGCGCAGCTTCGCCTCGCAGTAGGCGCAACGGTAACTGCCCGGTTCGCCGTCGATCTCATGGAAGAGCTGGTCGACGTCTTCGGTGGCCGAGATGCAGCGGCGGTTCTGGCAGCGCAGGCGATTGACGTCGTATGCTTCGGTCAGATGCGGCGTAGGGGCCGCCTTCCGTTCGCCCGCCCATTGCAGCAGCGTATAGATCAGCGCCATGCGGACGAACTTGCCGTTCTCGACCTGCCGGAAATAGGCAGCGCGGGGGTCGTTGTCCACCGCGCGCGTGATCTCGTTGACGCGCGGCAGCGGATGCAGGACGACCATCTCCTTCTTGGCCGTTTCGAGTTTCTCGGGCGTCAGCACGAAACTGTCCTTTACCCGCTCGAACTCCTCCTCGTCCAGAAAACGCTCCTTCTGCACGCGGGTCATGTAGAGAATGTCCAGTTCGGGCATCACCTCCTCCATGGTGCGCACTTCGACGGTCGGCACGCCGTATTTGTCGCACACCTCGTGCCGGATGTAGTCGGGCAGGCGCAGCTCTTCGGGCGCGATCAGGATCACCTTGATCCCCGTGCGGCGCGACAGCGCCTTGATGAGCGAGTGCACCGTACGGCCGAATTTCAGGTCGCCGCAGAAGCCGATCGTGAGGTCGTCCAACCGTCCCAGTTCGCGCTTGATCGTCAGCAGGTCGGTAAGCGTCTGCGTGGGATGCGCATGGCTGCCGTCGCCCGCGTTGATGACCGGGATGCCGGCATACTGCGACGCCACGAGCGGCGCCCCCTCCTTGAAATGGCGCATGGCGATGATGTCGGCGAAGCAGGCGATCACGCGCACCGTGTCGGCCACCGTTTCGCCCTTCGACACCGACGACGACGCGGCGTCCGAAAAACCGATGACGTTGCCGCCCAGCTCCATCATGGCCGACGTGAAACTCAGCCGCGTGCGGGTGGAGGGTTCGTAGAAGAGCGTCGCCAGCTTGCGGCCCTTGCAGGCCTCGCTGTACTTTTCGCGGTGGGCGATGATGTCCAGCGCAAGGTCGATGATCCGCTCGGTTTCGTCCACCGACAGATCGGTAGGCTCGATCAAATGACGCATAACTCTCTTCGAATTATTTGTTGATCCAGCTTTCGTCCGACGGATTGTTGCGGAAGGCGATCAGGCGCGCCTTGTCCTCGGGACGGATATATCCCTCCTCGGCCGCCACCTCCGCGAGCACGTCGAGGTTCGACAGCGAGTAGTTCACGACTCCGGCCGCCGCCAGCCGGTCGAGCCCCTTCTGCATCCCGTAGGTGAAGATCGACGCCACGCCCAGCACCTCGGCGCCCGCTTCGCGCAGCGCCTCGACCACCTCGATGCAGCTTCCCGCCGTCGAGATCAGGTCTTCGATCACCACGACCTTCTGCCCTTTTTCGAGCCGGCCCTCGATGCGGTTGCCGCGGCCGTGATCCTTCGCGCCGCTGCGCACGTACCCCATCGGCAGATCGAGGATCGTGGCCGTGATGGCCGCATGGGCGATACCGGCCGTCGAGGTTCCCATCAGCACTTCGGCTTCGGGGAATTTCGTGCGGACGATCTCGGCCAATCCCGCCTCTACGTGCTTGCGCACCTCGGGGGCCGTCAGCGTCAGACGGTTGTCGCAATAAATCGGGCTTTTGATACCGCTCGCCCAAGTGAACGGCTGCTCTGGACGCAGGAATACCGCGCCGATCGAGAGCAGGTCTTTTGCTATGGCTTTCTCCATGTTCGGTTTGTTGTTATCGTTCAATTTCATATACAGTATCGGAAAGGGACCGCCCTGTTCGTCGCGCTCGCTGCGGCCGCACACGGCGAACCCCACGTGTTCGTAAAACCCGCGCGCCGAGAGGTTCTGCTCGTTGACCACGACCTCCGTCACACCCGCGGCGAAAGCCTCGCGCACCAGCGCGGTGCCGACACCCGCACCCCGACAGGCGGGATCGACGAAGAGCATCTCCAACCGCCGGCCGTCACACCCCATGAAGGCGACCGGAACTCCCTCCGCATCGCGCACGATCCGCAGATCGGCTATCGAACGCAGGGCGTCGGGGACATAGGTGCGGATGCCGCGAATATCCTCCTCACTCAGAAAGTCATGCGTGGCGCGCACCGACACCTCCCACAGCTCCACGAGCCGGCCGACGAGCGCATCGTCGCGCGACACGCAGCGCTCGGGTGCGAAAAAAAACACGGGCTTCATATCATTTCATTGCCTTGCGCAAAATCGCCTCCACCTCGTCGGGATAGATCCCGCCCTCGTGCACCTTCACGCCGTCCACATAAAAGGTCGGAACGTAATAGTAGTCGTAGCCGTCGGCCACGGCGGGCTGCTCCGACTCCTCGATCAGTTCGATGCCGACGGCCGCCAGCTCGGGATGGGCGGCCTTGACCTCGTCGATATAACGCAGCGCCTTGCGGCAGAAGGGACAGTTTTTCAGGTAGAAAAGTTTCACCGGTTTCATGACTCGTCTATTTTTCGGATGGGAAACGCCGTCGTCGTCCCGCATCCCGCATATTTCATTCCGCACCGACGAATTCGGCCACGCAGCGGCGATAGGCCGCCACGGGATCGGACGCCGCCGTGACGGGACGCCCCACGACGATGAAGTCGGAGCCGATCTCGCGGGCACGCGCCGGCGTAGTGACACGCACCTGGTCGCCCATGTCGCCGTCGGCGAAGCGCACGCCGGGCGTGACGGTCAGAAACTCCGCACCGCACGCCTGCTTGACCATGCCTGCTTCGAGCGGCGAGCAGACCACGCCGTCCAGCCCCGCCTCGCGGGCATTGCGGGCATAGCGGACGATCACTTCGTCGATCGGCGCGTCGATCAGCAGTTCGCCGCGCATCCGCTCCTCGCTCGTCGAGGTGAGCTGAGTCACGGCGATGAGCAGCGGCCGCGTACCGTCGGGCCGCGTCAGTCCCTCGACGGCCGCACGCATCATGTCGATCGTACCGGCCGCATGGACGTTGCACATATCCACATCCAGCTTCGACAGCACGGCCATCGCCTTGCGCACCGTGTTGGGAATGTCGTGCAGTTTCAAATCAAGGAAGATCCGGTGACCGCGGCGCTTGATCTCGCGCACGATCGACGGCCCTTCGGCATAGTAAAGCTCCATGCCGATTTTCAGGAACGGCTTGCGCGGCTCCTGCTCGAACTTATCCAGAAAAGCGAACGTCGCCTCGGCACTGGCGAAATCGCACGCTATGATTACATCTCGTGTCAACATCTTTATCTCTTCTTTTACGTTTCCGTTCCTGCTCCATACATCCCCGAACGCCTGTGCGACGAGATGTAACAGTATTTAAAATCCCTCCAAACCTCCCTTTGTAAAGGGAGGCTTCGCAGCCGGAAACATTGTTATCTCTTCTTTTACGTTTCCGTTCCTGCTCCGTACATCCCCGAACGCCTGTGCGACGAGATGTAACAGTATTTAAAATCCCTCCAAACCTCCCTTTTCCTTCGCTGCGCTCGGTTCCCGCTGCGGCGCCTCGGCATCCCGCGAGCGGGTGCACTCGGCTGGCGACGCGGTCGTAAAGGGAGGCTTCGCAGCCGGAAACATCGTCATCCCTTTTTACGTTTCCGCACCTGCGCATAGGCGCCCTACCGCGCAGCACAACCCACGATGTCGGCGAGCCGTTCGATGCCCAGCCGCTCCATTTCGAAGGGCAGCGCCTCGATGATCTCCTTGCAAATATAAGGATTTTTCAGGTTCGCCGCACCCACTTCGACCGCCGTCGCGCCGGCCATCATCATTTCGATGACGTCGCGCGCCGACGACACGCCGCCGCAGCCGATCACCGGAATCCCGCACGCCCCGGCCACCTGATAGACCATGCGCAGTGCCACAGGGAAGACCGCGTCACCCGAAAATCCGCCCATCACGTTGGCGATCACAGGTTTGCAGCGCTGCACGTCGATACGCATACCGAGCATCGTGTTGATCAGGCACAGCCCGTCGGCACCCGCCTCCTCGCAGGCGCGGGCGATCGCCACGATGTCGGTCACATTGGGCGAGAGCTTGATATAGACCGGTTTGGTCGTCACGGCCTTCACGGCGCGCGTCACCTCGGCGGCGCACTCGGGCGACGTGCCGAACGACATGCCGCCGTGCCGCACGTTGGGACACGAGACGTTGACCTCGATCAGTCCGATCCCCTCCTCGCGGTCGATACGTTCGCAACAGTAGGCGTACTCCTCGACCGAGAAGCCCGAGATGTTAGCGATCACCGGCTTGTGGAAGAACGTCCGCAGGCGGGGCAGCTCCTCGGCGATCACGGCGTCGATGCCCGGGTTCTGCAACCCCACGGCGTTGATCATCCCCGCCGTGCACTCGGCGATACGGGGCGTCGGATTGCCGAAGCGCGCGTCGCGCGTCGTACCCTTGAACGAGAAGGTGCCCAGAATGTTGATGTCGTAGAAATCACGGAATTCGTTGCCGAATCCGAACGTGCCGCTGGCCGGAATGACCGGATTGTCCAGCCGCCAGCCGCTCAGCGTGACCGACAGGTCGCGCGCAATCGTTTTCGTTACCATATCACCTCCTCCTTCGTCAATACCGGCCCCTCCTTGCAGATGCGTTTGTTGCCGTATTTGGTTTTGCAGCTGCACCCCATGCAGGCGCCGAATCCGCAGCCCATGCGCTCCTCGAAGCTCAACTGACCGCTGCATTTCGTAGCGTCGCTCAGCGCACGCAGCATCGGCAGCGGACCGCAGGCGTAGAAATAGTCGTATGCCAAGCCGCTTTCGCGGATCGCGTCGGTCACGAAACCCCGCACGCCCTCCGTCCCGTCGGCCGTCGCCACCACGACGCGGCAGCCCAACTGCGCGAACTCGTCGCGGTAGAAGACCTCCGCCGCCGTGTTGAAGCCCAGCACGACCGCGACCTCGCGGCCGTCGGCCAGAAGCCGTTTGGCGAGATTGTAGAGCGGCGGGACGCCCACGCCGCCGCCCACGAGCAGCTCGCGGCGGCTGCCCTTCGTCACGTCGAAGCCGTTGCCCAGCCCTGTGAGCAGGTCGAGCCGCACGCCGGGCCGCAGGCCGGCCATGAGCGCCGTCCCCTCGCCCACGACTTTATAGATCAGCGTGATCGTCCGTTCGTCCCAGTCGCAGACCGAGATCGGGCGGCGCAGGTAGCACCCGTCGAGTTCGACGTTGACGAACTGTCCGGGCGCCGTGATCCACTGCGTGTCGCCTTCGAGCGTCATGCGCCATACGGCAGGCGTCAGCCGTTCGTTGGAGCGAAGCGTGTAGATTGCTTTCTTGTACATAACTCTGTTCCCGAATTTTGATTTCAGGCAGGCAGATGTGGTGCATCGTGCGTCCGAGTCGGACGGGGCATACCAAGCGCATGTCCCGTTCGGAGCGGACAAGGGATGTGCCGCAGGTGCCGCATGAAATTGAAATTACTTCGCGTCGATCGTCGAAACGGAGAGCGTAATCTCTTCGAGCACGTCGAGCAGCACCTTCACCGTTTCGAGCGAAGTGAAGAGCGTCACGTTGTTCTCGACCGCCGTGCGGCGGATTTCGTAGCCGTCGAAGCGCGTATTGTGCTGATCCAGGTCGATCGTGTTGATGATGTAGCTCACGTGGCCTTGGCGCAGCGAATCGATGATCTCGCTGCTGCCCTCGCACAGCTTGCGGCGCAAGCGCGTGCGCAGGCCGTGGCGGCGCAGGAAATCGGCCGTACCGGAAGTCGCCTCGATGTTGAAGCCGAGGTTGTAGAAACGGCGCGCCAGCGGCAGCACCTCCTCCTTGTCCTTGTCGGCGATCGTGAGCAGCACCGTACCGTAGTTGGCCACCTTCATGCCCGAAGCCTGCAACGCCTTGTAGAGCGCGCGCGTCAGCTTGTCGTCGTAACCGATCGCCTCGCCCGTCGACTTCATCTCCGGCGAGAGGTAGGACTCCACCCCGCGGATCTTCGAGAAGGAGAAGGCCGGCGCCTTGACGAACCAGCGTTGTTTCTCGCGGCCGTAGACCTCGGTGATGCCCTGCTCGCGCAGGCTGTGCCCGAGGATCACCTGCGTGGCGATGTCGGCCATCTGCACGCCCGTGGCCTTCGAGAGGAAGGGCACCGTGCGCGACGAACGGGGGTTGACCTCGATGACGTAGACCTCGTCGCGGCCGTCGCAGATGAACTGGATGTTGTAGAGGCCGACGATGCCGATTTCGAGACCCAGTTTGACCGTATAGTCGATGATCTTCTCCTTGACTTTGGGCGAGACGCTGAAAGTCGGGTAGACGCTGATCGAGTCGCCGGAGTGGATGCCCGTCCGCTCGACGTGCTCCATGATACCGGGGATGAAGACGTCGCGGCCGTCGCAGATGGCGTCGACCTCCAACTCCTTGCCCATGATGTATTTGTCGACCAGCACGGGCGAGTCGTCGTTGACCTCGACGGCCGTCTGCAAGTAGTGGCGCAGCGCCTCCTCGTTCGAAACGATCTGCATGGCGCGGCCGCCCAGCACGTAGCTCGGACGCACCAGCACCGGATAGCCGATGCGCGTAGCGGCCGCCACGCCCGCCTCGATGTCGGTCACGGCCTCGGCCTGCGGCTGCGGGATGCCCAGCTGCTCCATGATCTTCTCGAAGCAGCCGCGGTCCTCGGCGTTGCGGATCGCCTGCACGTCGGTGCCGATGATCGGCACGCCCAGCCGCGCCAGCGGCTCGGCCAGGTTGATGGCCGTCTGGCCGCCCAGCGAGACGACGATGCTCTTGGGCTTTTCGAGGTGGATGACGTTCATCACGTCCTCGACCGTGAGCGGCTCGAAGTAGAGCTTGTCGCTGCACGTGTAGTCCGTCGAGACGGTTTCGGGGTTGTTGTTGATGATGATGGCCTCGTAGCCCGCCTTGCGGATCGACCAGATCGCATGGACGGTCGAATAGTCGAACTCCACGCCCTGACCGATGCGGATCGGGCCCGACCCGAGCACGATGATCTTCTCGCGGTCGCTCACCAGCGACTCGTTCTCCTGCTCGTAGGTCGAGTAGAAATAGGGCACGTAGGAGGAGAACTCCGACGCGCAGGTATCGATCATCTTGTAGACGGGGAAAATCCCCAGCTTCTCGCGCAGGGCGTACATCTCGTGCTCGGTAGCGCCCCACAGCATCCCGATGTACTTGTCGCCGAAGCCCATGCGCTTGGCCTCGCGCAGCGTCGCCTCGTCGAAGGGGTGCGCCGCCACCGTGCGCTCCATCTCGACGATGTTTTTGAACTTCTCCAGGAAGAACATGTCGATCTTGGTGTTGTTGTAGATGAGCGCCAGGTCGACGCCGTTGCGGATCAGCTGGGCGATGGCGTAGAGGCGGTCGTCGGTACCCTCCTTGATGTAGGTCAGCATCTCGTCGTCCGACATCGTGTCGAACTTCTTGTGGTAGATGTGGCAGACGCCCGTCTCGAGCGAGCGCACCGCTTTGAGCAGGCTCTCCTCCATCGTGCGGCCCACCGACATCACCTCGCCCGTGGCTTTCATCTGCGTGCCGAGTTTGTTCGACGCGTCGGAGAACTTGTCGAAGGGGAAACGCGCCACCTTCGTCACCACGTAGTCGAGCGCAGGCTCGAACGAGGCGGGAGTGTTGGCCAGCCGGATCTCGTCGAGCGTCAGCCCCATGGCCACCTTGGCCGTAACGCGGGCGATCGGATAGCCGCTCGCCTTCGACGCCAGCGCCGACGAGCGCGACACACGGGGGTTGACCTCGATCAGGTAGTATTTGAACGACAGCGGGTCGAGCGCGAACTGCACGTTGCAGCCGCCTTCGATTTTGAGCGCACGGATGATTTTGAGCGCACTGTCGCGCAACATCTGGAATTCTCGGTTGGTGAGCGTCTGGCACGGTGCCACCACGATCGAGTCGCCCGTATGGATACCCACCGGATCGATGTTCTCCATGCAACAGATCGAGATGGCCGTATCGTTGGCGTCGCGCATCACCTCGTATTCGATCTCCTTATACCCCTTGATGCTCTTTTCGACGAGCACCTGATGCACCGGCGAGAGGATCAGCGCGTTGCGCATCAGCTCCTCCAGCTCCTCGCGGTTGTCGGCGAAGCCGCCGCCCGTACCGCCCAGCGTGAAGGCCGGACGCAGCACCACCGGATAGCCGATCCGCTCGGCGGCGGCGATGCCCTCCTCCATGTTGTTGGCGATATGCGACGGCAGCACCGGTTCGCCCAGCCGCTCGCACAGCTCCTTGAACAGCTCGCGGTCTTCGGCCTGCTCGATGCTCTCGAACGACGTACCCAGAATCTCGACCTGGCACTCCTGCAACACGCCCTTCTTGGCCAGCTGTACGGCCAGATTCAGGCCCGTCTGGCCGCCCAGCCCCGGCACGATGGCATCGGGACGCTCGTAACGGATGATCTTGGCCACGTATTCGAGCGTCAGCGGCTCCATATAGACCTTGTCGGCGATATGCGTGTCGGTCATAATCGTCGCCGGATTGGAATTCACCAGGATCACCTCGTACCCCTCCTCTTTCAGCGCGAGGCAGGCCTGCGTCCCCGCATAGTCGAACTCGGCGGCCTGACCGATCACGATCGGCCCCGAGCCGATCACCATTACTTTCTTGATATCCGTTCTCTTAGGCATTTTTCCAATCCTCCATCATTTTAGTGAACTTATCGAACAAATAGGCGCTGTCCTGCGGCCCCGAAGCGCTCTCGGGATGATACTGCATCGAGAAGACCCCGTCCTTGTAGCAGGCGACGCCTTCGGCCGTACCGTCCAGCAGATTGACGTGCGTGAGCTCCAATCCCGTGCCTTCGAGCGACGCCACGTCGACGGCGAAACTGTGGTTCTGGCTCGTGATCTCGATCTTGCCCGTCTGGAGGTTCTTCACCGGATGGTTCGCGCCGCGGTGGCCGAACTTCATCTTGAAGGTCTTCGCTCCGTAGGCCAGCGAGATGAGCTGGTGCCCCATGCAGATGCCGAAGATCGGCAGCCGCCCGCGCAGCTGGCGCACCAGTTCGATCACCCCCTGCACGTCATTCGGGTCGCCCGGGCCGTTCGAAAGCACCAGTCCGTCGGGACGGAACGCGAGAATCTGCTCCGCCGTAGCGTCGTAGGGCACCACCGTCACGTTGCATCCCACGCGGTTCAGCAGGCGGATGATGTTGTATTTGATGCCGCAGTCGACGGCCACCACGTCGTACTTGTGGTTGGGCACGCGCGACATCCACCGCTTGCGGCAACTCACGCGCGATACCATGTCGTGCGGCCACGGCGTCGCGGCCATGCGTGCGAGCGCCTCCTCGCGGGGCGTTTCGACCGAAGTAATCATCACCCGCTGGCTGCCCTCGTTGCGGATGATGCGTGTCAGCATCCGCGTGTCGACCCCCTCGATGCCGGGGATGGCGTGCTCCTCGAAGACCTCGCTGAGCGTCTTCGTGTAACGGAAATTCGAGGGCGAATCGTTGTACTCGCGCACGATCATGCCGCCGATGGTCGGGTTTTTCGTTTCGTAGTCTTCGTCGGTCATACCGTAGTTGCCGATCAGCGGGTAGGTCATCACGACCATCTGGTCCGTGTAGGACGGATCGGACATGATCTCCTGGTAACCGACCATCGAGGTGTTGAACACGATCTCGCAGATCGCCTCCTTGTCCGCCCCGAAGCCGTATCCGTAGAACTCCTGTCCGTTTTCCAGAACGATTTTCTTCGTATAAGGTTTCATATTCATAGTATTGTGTTATCTTTTCAAATCCCCGTTGCGATAGGCTTCGCGGCCCCCGACCAGCGTCAGCATCACCTCGCCCCGCACCGCCATTCCGGCGAAGGGGGTGCTGCGCCCCATCGACAGGAAGCGGTCGGGATCGACCGTCCCCGCCCGCTCGGTGTCCACCGCCGTCAGGTCGGCCGGCTCGCCCGCAGCGATCGTGCCGCCGCCGAGCGAGAAGATGCGGCGCGGCGCGACGGCCATCGCCTCCACCAGCCGCGCGAAGGAGATGATCCCCCGCCCGACGAGCGCCGTATTGAGCACCGCGAAGGCGCATTCCAACCCCACGACGCCCATGGCGCTGCCCGCCAGCCCGCGGGCCTTCTCGGCGGCGGTGTGGGGCGCATGGTCGGTGGCGATCACCTCGATCGTCCCGTCCTGCAAGCCGGCCACGAGCGCCTCGCGGTCGGCACGGCTGCGCAGCGGCGGGTTCATCTTGAAGCGTCCCTCCTCGCGCAGATCCTCGTCGCACAGCACCAGATAGTGCGGCGCCGTCTCGCAACTCACGGGCAGTCCGGCCGCTTTGGCACGGCGCACCAGCTCGACGCTCTCCTTCGTGGAGACGTGGCAGACATGGTAGCGGCACCCCGTCTCGGCCGCAAGGCGGATGTCGCGCTCGACCTGCCGCCACTCGCTCTCGGACGAGATGCCCCGATGACCGTGCGCGCGGCAATAGCCGCCGTCGTGGATATATCCCTTGTCGAGCAGGGCCTCGACCTCGCAGTGGGCGACCACGGGACGCCCCGTGCGGGCTACCCTGCGCATCGCTTCGCGCATGAGCGCCTCCTCCTGCACGCCGCGGCCGTCGTCCGAGAAGCCGACGACGTCGGGTGCCAGCGCGTCGAAATCGACCAGCTCGCCGCGCCCCTTCTGCCCGCGGGTGATGCAGCCGTAGGGAACGACCCGCACCGCGGCGTCGCGCCGGATCGCCTCCAACTCGACGGCCAGATGCTCCGGCGAATCGGGCGCAGGCGAAAGATTGGGCATCGGACAAACGGTCGTATAACCGCCGTGAGCAGCCGCGCGCGTTCCCGTGGCAATGGTCTCCTTGGCCGTAAAGCCGGGTTCGCGCAAGTGTACGTGCACATCGACCAGCCCCGGCAGAATCTTCATTCCTCCGAGCGGCACGACCTCGCACCCTTCGGCCGGCAACCCGAGCCCCACGGCCGCGATCCGGTCGCCGTCGACGAGCACGTCGGCCCGCACGAACCCTCCGTCACGCCACACTTCGGCGCCCTGCAACAATCTCTTCATCTGCGTACATAAAAAAAGAGTAACTGAAAAACAGTTACCCTTTAAATTGGAAAATAAGAAGCCCGCAAGTATCGTAATCCGACGGATTACCCTTCGTTCGCCGAAACGCGAAAGAGGCGGATATGTTCGGATGGTCTTTGTACATGGCTTCCCGATATCGGGGACAAAGGTACAACATTTTTTTCGGAATCCGCGACCGTCCCGACCATTTTTTACGAAATTTTCATCCGCCGCATTTTCTCCCTCAGCGCGCCGGTTCGATGCAGACGGCGCCGAACCGGCCGCGCCGGCCGAAGGTTTCGACCGCTTCGACGGGCAGCAGGTAATAATAGTACATCGGAACCTCCGCCTCCAACGAGAAGACGTTCGCCCGACACATCCGCAGCCACTCTCCGACATCCGACGGCATTCCGTCGATCTCGACCAGCGGCGCACGGTCGGCATAGGTTCTCCCGACGACGAGCGGACGTCCGTCGATCGTCGCCGAATCGGTACGAATGTCGAGCGAACGGAGGATCAATCCGTCGATGAACTGGAAAACCCTGCCCGGTACTTCGATCCCGTCGAGCAAATAACGGGCGTCGTGCGGCAGCGGATGCCATAATCCGTCGGGAATGCGACCCGACCGGTCGATGCCACCGGCACGGCGCAGCGAATCGTATTCCGCACGCAGCGTATAGGTGCGGATATGCACTGCCTGCCTGCGCTGCCGTGCGCCTTCCAGACTCGTCGCACTCCACCTGTACCCCGCGACGTTACCTTGCAGATGCGGCCGCACGCCCTTGCGGCGGTCGCGTTCGACGAAGAATTTCAACAGTCGCACCCGTTCGCGCCGTGTCGTATCGGCAAGTCGCATACGACGGTTCTTGACCCGCACGCGGCGGACGTTCCACAATGTAACCCGCCCGTAAGCCTCTTCGCGGGTTACGCGGCGGCGGTTGAGTTTGTAGGCGAACGGCCGCCCGGCAGCGGCCGGCAGAGTTTCCTCCGTCGCCGACAGCACGTCGGCCAGCGTATCGCGCCTAGCCTCGTCGAAACGCAGCACGACACCCTCCTCCTGCGGTCCTTGCCGCAGCGGCTCCTGTGCCGCAACCTCCCCGCCGCCAACGACGAATCCCACCGTCATGATCCACCCGAAAATCCGATTACGCATAACTCTTCCGTTTTTGCAAAGATGAACTTTTCAAATCATAATTCAAACTTTTTCACGCTATTTTTCAAAACGAATATCCTCCCGCGACGCATACATGCGCCGCCGTCGGAAGACCAGCCGCAAAACAGACTCCCGAGCTCCGCAACTGCGGAAACAGACCGACCGCGCGAAGCCCGCCTCTACATGGAGGTCTTCGATATTGGAACACGATGAAAACCTAATTCCGGAGGAGTCGAATGGGACAAGGGAAAAGGCATTTATCGAACTTTTTCGGAGAACAAGGTGTTTGAAATATTCCGTGATATGGCATCCGATTACGGAAATCCGAAACCATCCCTTTTCGCATCGGAACATCTCAGGCCGCAATCGGAAGGAGGATGCGAGCGAACTGTTGCGAACAGAGCAGCGCTTCATTGCGGGTGGCACGGGCTGCGTCTTTCCGGCAAGGTCGAAAGACCCTAAGCACAGCAACAATATGAAAAGGGATCGTCCCGCAGAAATTCATGAAAACAAAAAACAGACAACCCTTTCAAGTTGTCTGCTTTGGTAGCGGGAGGAGGACTCGAACCTCCGACCTCCGGGTTATGAGCCCGACGAGCTGCCAACTGCTCTATCCCGCGATGTATCGTTCGATGCGGTGCCGCGGCACCCGATCTATCGCTTTTGTGAATGCAAAGATAAGGCAAATTTTCGAATCTGCCAAATAAAATCGCAACTTTCCCGTTCTCGCAACCCCTTTCGACTGCCGTACAGCCGTTTACGAACCGACCGCGCGAGCGGGTATTCTCCGTATCTCCGCACTCTTCCGCCCGCCAGCGGAAGAACGGCGGGCGACAGACAGACGGATGGGCAGTCGGCCGTCCGGCGGGTCGTCAGGCTTTCAGGCCGGCGGACAGGCGGATTCAGCGAATCCGTTTGGCTACGATCTCGGCCAGATCGCACACCTCCGTCGTCGTGCCGCGCACGAGCGCCTTCTTGCACAGCGGGCAGGCCGTGACGATCGCATCGGCGCCCGTGGCCGTCAGTTCGCCGGCCACCGACGTGGCGATGCGCACCTGATCGCCGTCCGAAATGACCGTATTGGCCACCGACGACCCGCAGCAGAGCGCATCTTCGCGCGTATGCGCCGGTTCGAGCAGCCTGCCGACCGCCTCGATCACGCGGCGCGGTTCGTCGTAGATGCCGCTGCCGCGCCCCAGTTCGCAGGGGTCGTGATAGGCATAGCTCGCCGCGCCGCGTTCCAGCCTCAGCCGGCCGGCGGACAGCAGTTCGAGGATATACTGCGAATGATGGATGACACGGATACCGTCGAGCCGGTACTCCTCGCGGAAGACTTTCAGACAGATCGGGCACGAGGTGACGAGCGTGCGGATGCCGTGCCTGCGGAAGAGCTGCGTGTTGTACTCCATCATGCGGCGCGCCGAGTCGGTTTCGCCCGAAAGTTTGAGCGGCCGGCCGCAGCAGACCCCGCCGTTGCGGTCGGCCCACCACACCTCCTCGCCGGCAGCCGTGAAGATGCGCTCCATGGCCGTCATCGTGCGCGGCGTGAGCAGCGTCATGCAGCCCGCGAAATAGCCGACCTTCCCTTCGCCTTCCGAGCGGTCGAGTCCCTTGAAGTAGTCGTAGCGCCGTTCGTCGGGGGTGTTGCGCATCGTGTCGCGCGAATTGAGCCGCAGGGTGTTGAGATCGATCCCCACCGGACATTTCGCCTGGCAGCGGCCGCACATCAGGCAGTTCTGTGCCACTTCGCGCGTCAGCATCCCGTAGCGGCGATCGCGCAGAAAGTAAACCGACTGCACGTCGTCGATGCCCAGCACGCTCTGCAACTGGCAGGGGTCGATGCAGATGCCGCACCGCGAGCAGGCTTCGATCTGGAAGCGGTCGGCCGACGACTCCTTCTCGCGCGGGCGCACACCGTAGCGACGCAGGAAGATGAGCGGGATCTCGGTGAAGATATGCATGTAGCGCGAAAACGGCAGCGCGACGAAGAAGACGCCGAGCGCGATCGAATAGAACCACCACGCCCCCTGTTCGAGCACGACGAGCGTCGACCGGCCGAGATGCTCGGCCATGAACGCCCCCAGCCCTCCGGTCAGGAAGCCTCCCATGCCGTAGATGCCGCAGGTGATGCTTTCGGCCGCGAGCCGCGCCGGAAAGACGAACCACAGTGCCGTGAGGGCGATCCGGTCGCCCGGCACGTGTCGGGTCGTGCGGCGCATTCCCATCGCCCGCGAGCAGAAACGTTTGGCCCATGCCAGCGCCACGCCCGACAGGACGAAGAGCAGCAGCAAGTCCATCACGAAATCGAAGAAGGGCTTCTCGCGCAGCATCAGCGTCGGCGCGAAGTACTTGAAGAAGACATGTCCCTGCAACGGCACCCAGCGCAGGCCGAGGTAGGCCACCGTTTCGATCCACCCCACCACGATGAGCAGGAACCAGCCGAAGGCCAGCGACATGTGCATGTATCCCAGCAGCGGATTGACGCGGAAGATACGGCGATGGAGCAGGCATTCGCCGATCACCTCCCCGACGGCTCCGAGCGTCCGCGGCGTCGGGATGCCGAACAGCACCCGCTTCTTGTCCGCGCGCGGCAGTTCGGCGAACCACACGACGTATTTCCACGCGATGACGGCGGCCATCACCAGAGCGCCGACGAGAAACGGCAGGCAGAAGGGTGCGTAAAACTTCATCGTCAGAAATCCCCCAGTTTACGTTTGATAAGCATCACCACGCCGCGCGTGTTGATCCCCCGCGGGCAGGCCAGCCGGCACTTGCCGCACAACATGCATTTGTTCATCTCCTCGTAGGCACCCTCGTACTCGCCGCGCCGCACCAGCGTATGCACCTTGCGGAAGTTGAACGACGTCAGGTTGCCCGCCGTACAGAGCGCCGTGCAGGCCCCGCAGCCGATGCAGGTCTGCAACTCGGGCATCTCGCGCAGGATCTCGTCGCTCTTGCGCAGATTGTTGCGATCCAGATCGATCACGCGCGGCTTGTTGATGCCGAATCCGAAATTCACCGTCGCCATCGTCCTATGCACGTTTGAGATATTCCGCCGCACGGTCGGCCGCCACGACCGCCTCCGACAACGACTCGCCGATATTCTTGGGCGCAGTGACCGCTCCGGCGTAGAAGATTCCGTCGACGCCGCTCTCGACATTGTGAAGAAAGGCGTCGCGGGGCGCCAGAAACCCGCTCGGCTGCACGCCGAGCCCCGCTCCGGCCGCGAAACGGGCGTTCGACGCATTGCTGCGCATCCCGACGATGAGCACCAGCATGTCGACCGACATTTTCAGCGGACGCCCCGTGAGCGTGTCCTCGGCCTTGATCTGCACGCGGCCGTCGAGCGTCGGGCTGGCCTCCGAAATGCGGCCGCGCACGAAGTGGATATTGAGCCGCTGCTGGGCGTCGCGGTACATCTCCTCGTAACCGGGCCCGAACATGCGGATGTCCATATAGAAATTGAAGACGTCGGCCGCGGGGAACATCTCCTTGAGCTCCATGGCTTGTTTGACGCCCGTGATGCAGCACACCTTCGAGCAGTGGTGCTGGCAGACCTTCTCGTCGCGCGAACCGACGCAGTGCAAGAAGGCGATGCGGCGCGGCGCCGTGCCGTCCTTCAACGCCACGCGCCCCTCGTTGAGCATCCGCTCGATGTCGACGGTCGTATAGACGTTGTCGTAGATGCCGTAACCGTACTCCTCCTTGATGCGGGCGTCGAAAAGGGTGAAGCCCGTAGCGACCACCACGGCGTCGGCTTCCAGCCGTTCGCCCGTCGAAAGCGTCACGCCGTCGCGCGCCACTTCCGCGACCTCGCACCGCGTGCGCACCTCGACGTCGCTGGCGGCGAGCCGACGGCGCAGTTCGTCCAGCACCTCGTGCGCCGGCGTGAACGAAGGAAAGAGTTTGTGCCAGCCCGTGAGTTTTCCGCCCAGGTCGGCGTCGCGCTCCAACAGGAGCGCAGAGACGCCTCCGGCGGAGAGTTTCAATGCCGTCTGCATGCCGGCGATTCCCCCGCCGACGACGATTACGCGTTTTCCCATCACTGTTTGATATTGTAGACCGTATCCTGCGAACCGCAATTGACGATGGCGGAGGCGGGTTGTCCGATATATTTTCCGTTCATTCCCAGATATTTGGCTGCCGGATCGTATTCGATACCCATCTTGTCCAGCAGCGGTTCGACGTCGACCTGGTGCATCTGCATCCCCAGCGCCCACGGATCGTAGCCGAGCACCAGTCCGGCCATCTCCTCGTAGGTGAGCACCGGAATGCCGTGCCCGTTCTCGCCGTAGGTACGGCCCTCCATCTCGGCGATCGTATACTGCCACTTGTCGATGAACATCGCGCAGCCGGGACAGTTGGCCACGATGAAATCGGGCTTGTAGGGGGCCATGCTTTCGAGTTTCTTCTGCGTGTTGGCCACCGAATAGCCCCGGTTGGCCTGCACCAGATAGTTGCGGAACCCGAAGCCGCAGCAGTGGCGCCGCTCGGGATAGTCGACGCACTGGCCGCCCCACGACTCGACCATGCCGGAGAGCACGTAGGGGAACTCCGAACCGCCGACACCCGACTTGGGAAAGATCTTGGCGTAGTGGCAGCCGATATGCTCCACCACGCGCAGCGGCTCGCCCGTGAGCACATTCACCAGCCGGTGCCTGGCGCGTGCGGCGATGGCCTCGCGGTGGTGGAAGACGACGTCCGACGTGTGCGCCAGATTCTTGGGCTTGACCAGCGTGCGGCCCGTGGCCTTGTAGAGCGCCTCGCGCGCCCGCTCCTCGGTCTCGGGAAACTCCTCCCACGTGGCCAGTATCTCGGTGTAGATGCCGAACGAAGTGATGCACGACGAGATGAAGTTCTCGTAGCCCGCCTCGCCCATCAGCGCGAACTGCCGCGCCACGACGGTCATGATCGTCTCCAACGGCACGATATCGGCGTGATAGCCGATGCCCGTGCAGGAGGTGTGGAGCGGATCGTCGAAGCAGTCGCGACCCAGATCGTCGTGCATGATATTCAAAAAAGCCTTCTCGCTGCCCGGGAAAAAGTTCTGCCGGATGCAGCTGCGCACGTAGTAATAGCGGTCGTCGGCGATCTCCTTCTGGTAGTCTTGCCAATTTCTATTCATCCTCGTTCTGTGAATTGCGGGTGTATACATCCATGAAATAACGGTCGTCGGCACCGTCGTATCCCAACTCGCGCGCCTTGCGCTCGGAACAGCGTTCGATGTTCTCGAAGAAGGCCGTACCGCCCGTTTCGTCGAAGATGCGGTGCAGCTCGCCGAGCGTGGCGTCGTCGATTCGGCGCACGGCGCCCGGCCCCGGACGGTCGTAGGTGGGGTTGAACTGGCAGTAGATTTCGCGGTCGTTGCGGTAGACCCAACTCCAGACCGGCCCCTGTTCGGGATGCAGGTCGGGAGCGACGAGCTTGGGCGTCACGCAATACCCCGTGCGCAGGATATTCTCGCCGATCGTGCGTTTGAGCGCGAGTTGCTGGCGCCCCTTCTCGCTCTCGACGAAAAAGCCCAGCTTTTGGGACAGCGTACGCAGCGCCTGAATGACATATCCCGGCGTATTGCCGCGCGGACAGCGCGGACGGCACGACATGCACTCGCCGCAGAACCAGATCGTGTCGCCCTTCAACAGACGCTCGATCTGCTCCTCGTCGCGCGTCTGGACGATCGCCACGATCTGGCGCGGATCGTAGTCGTAGAACTCGGCCGCAGGGCAGACTCCCGTACAGATCCCGCAGTTCATGCACGACTTCAACCCCTCGCGGAAGCGAACGTCCTCCATCAGCATTTCGAAATAACGACTCATAACCTACAACTTTGCATCAGGCAAAGTTACCGGTAACGTATCGGACGGGAAACAGTATAAATACCTATTTTCAAACGCCGTTGCGCCGAAACGGCCTCCTTCCCCGCATCCGGCGCACGCAACCGGAGAGAGGGGCGAACGGCCTCCCGCGCACCGGACGCGGCGTTCCGAAGCGCAATTTTTCCGTTCCGGCCATGCAGTAAACCGGCATGCGCCTTGTTTTACTTAAAAAATTGAAAAATACGAACGTCGCCTGCCGACGGCTTCGTCACTTCCAAATTTTCAGAAAAACATGAAAACGAATTTCCGATTCCCGTCCGGAACCGGCTGCTCCGGACGCCTGCTGCACGGCGCGCTGCACACGCTCGCCGCCGCACTGCTGCTCTTCGCGGGGAGTGCCTGCGAAAACGAAGACCCCGATGTCTACACGCCGCCCGCCCCCGAGCCTCTCGCCCCGCTGACGCTCGTGCCGAACATGGATCCCCGCGTACAGAACGACATCGAAATCGAAGAAGAGACGACGGGCGTCTACCGCATCCATACTACCGGAGAAGATCCCTATTTCTGCACCGTTCCCTTCGACGGAAACGTCCCCGCCGACCTCAACGTACTGGCCTTCGAATATCAAACCGACCGTCGCACGGACCACATACAGCTCTTCTTTTGGACGGAAGTCGACGGCGAAGTGATTCCCGACGTCGAACGGACGATCGTCACCACGCCGTTCGAGGCCGCCGACACATGGAAGGAGTATAGCGTGCGCATCCGCAAATGCCGCGAAGAGTTCTTCTGGGGCGAAGCGGGCAACCTGCTGCGTATCGACTTCGGCACGGTGAAGGACGCCGACATCCGCCTGCGCAACCTGCGGCTGCGCGAAATGACCGACGCCGAACGTGCCGAAGACGCGGCCGAAAACGAGAACGACCAGAATGCATCGGTCTACGAGGAACGGCTCAAAGAGTACCTCCACGCATCGTACACGAGCAAAGTAGACCGCGTCGAGGCGACCGCCGACAAAATCCGCATCACGGGCAGCTATGCGGGCGAAGGGAGCTTCCTGCTCTACGAACTGCCGCCCTACGCCGACATCACCCGCATCGAGACCGCCTACCAGAAATACGCCACACCGCTCACGCAGAGTCCGTTCGACGTCACGCTCGACCGCATGGCCTCGCCCGAAGGATTTCCCTACGACCGGCTGCTGTCGCAATGGGCCGTCGTATGCCGCACGGCCGAGGGCGACCGCATCGTCTCGCACGGCCGCTACGCCGACGAAGTCGCCGCGCTGCGCAACCTGCCGCCCGTACCGATGCGGTCGAAGAAGGGACTGGGCGGATTCTACGCCGGCGACTACACGAGCGATCTGGACGACCTGGGCATCACCAGCGCCACGGTCAACGTCAGTCCGTTGCAATTCATGTACCTGTCGCCCGCAAAGGCCGGCATGGTCGAACACGCCTACTGCGGCGAAACCTACTATTTCGACACCGAAAAGCTCGATGCGCTCGACGCCACGCTCCGCGAAACCGCCGCACGCGACATTACCGTCGCGGCGATCCTGCTGGTCGATCCCGCCGCAGAGGCGCGCGACGCCGAACTCGGCGCCCTGCTGCAACACCCCGACTACACGCGGGGAACCTACACCATGCCCAACATGACCACCCCCAAGGCCGTGCGCGCCTACGCGGCGATGATCGATTTCCTCGCGCAGCGCTACTGCCGCGAGGACGACGCCTACGGCCGCATCGCGCACTGGATCGTCCACAACGAAGTCGACGGCGGCGTCGACTGGACCAACATGGGCGACGACAAGCTCGTTACGACCTATACGAACGCCTACGTCAAATCGATGCGCCTGTGCGCCTCGATCGTCCGCCAGTACGACGCCAACGCCGAATTCTTCGCCTCGTTCTCCCATTCGTGGAGCCGCGCTTCGAACCCGGGCTGGTATCCCGTGCGCGACATGGTCGGGCTGCTCGGCGATTTCAGTCGCGCGGAAGGCGACTTCCGCTGGGCGCTCGCCTGCCACAGTTACCCCGAGACGATCTCCGACCCCTGTACGTGGCGCGAACCGAATGCGACTTTCGCGATGAACACCCCCTTCGTCACGCTCAAAAATCTCGAAGTGCTCAGCAAATGGGCCCTGACGCCGGCCAACCTCTTCCGCGGCACGACGCGCCGCTCGGTATGGCTCTCCGAAGCGGGAACCAACTCCCCCACCTACGCCGAAGCCGATCTGCGCAACCAGTGTGCGGGCTTCGCCTACGGCTGGAAGAAAATCGCCGCCCTGCCCGGCATCGACGGCATCCAGTGGCACAACTGGTTCGACCACCGCAACGAGGGGACGCTGCGCATCGGCCTGCGCCGCTATCCCGACGACGCCGAAGACCCCGGCGGCAAGAAACCGATCTGGGAGACCTACCGCGACGCGGGCACCGACCGCGAGGAGGAGGCCTTCGCGCCCTTCCTCTCCGTCATCGGCATCCCCGACTGGAACATTCTGCAACCCGTCGCAGACTGAAACGGACGAAAAACGGCATCGGGGCGTTCGAGATTGTTCGAACGCCCCGATGCCGTTTCCTGCCCGCAGAACGGACTACCGCTCCGCTGCCGCCGTCAGTGCAACCGGATATTCCCATCGGCAGGATCGTTGGCGACGAACTCGCTGCTAAAACCGGTCGGCGTGACATCGACCACGTTGATGCCCGTCGAGGCCCCGTAGAGCGGATAGCTCGACGCCCCCGCGATAATCATCGGAATACCGGCCACCTCGGTCAGCCCCGTGATGTGGGTGTGGCCGGCGAAGACCGCACGCACGCCGTATCTCTTCATCAGCGCGGCGTACTCCGTGCGGAAAGGTTCGTCGTAGGCCGATTTGTGCGTGACCCGGCTGTCAGGACTCAAAACGAGCGGGTGATGCGTGAAGACGAAGATGTGATTGCACTTGCGATAGCGCTCCAACTGCTTCCCGAACCACTCCAACTGGGCGCGGGCATCGGCCGCCGCACGTTCGCTGTCGCAGACCATCGCATTGCTGTTCAGCCCGATGAATGCAGAACCGTTGTAGGAGAACGAGAAGCGGTCGTAACCGAATTCGTCGAGGTACTGCGCCAGGGCTTCGGCCCCGTACTTGGGAATGTCGTGGTTGCCGGGAATATGGAATACGGGGATCGACGCATCGATCAGAGCGATGTTCTCACGGTAGGCCCGGGCCTGCTCGGCGTTCTTATGGTTGTGTATCAGGTCGCCCGTCACGATCACGAAGGCCGGTTTAAGCTCGTTGACACGTGCGACGGTCGCTTTCAGATTGTCGACCGTCCACCGCCAGTCCTGCCCCTTGTCGCAGAAGCCCAGCTGCGGATCGGCGATCTGTACGAACGTGAAAGGCTCCTTCTTCGAGCCCTGTTTTTCGATCACGGGCTGCGCATCGGCCGCAAGCGACCACAGGCATCCCGCCAAAAGCAACAAAAACAACTTTTTCATCTTATTCGGTTTTAAGATTGAATTTCATTCTTCCATTTCTCGCCTCGGCAGAGTCCGAACAAGCCCGGCTTAACGAAAAAGGCTCTTCTCCCTACCGCTTCCGTTCGTAGGTCTCGAACGTGAAGGGATACTCGTACCGTTCGCCGCAGGGGAACGACTCGCTCCCGACGAGCCGCCACTCGGCGGCGTCCCACTCCGGAAAGCGTGTATCACCCTCGTAGGCGCGGTGCACGCGCGTGAGGTAGAATCGGTCGGCCGCAGGCAGCGCCTCGCCGTAGATCTGCGCGCCGCCGATGACGAACACCTCCTCCTCCGGCGGGAAGAGCGCGTATGCCTCGTCGAGCGAATGCACCGTCCGCGCACCGTCGAACGACAGTTCCCGCCGCGTGACGACGACGTTTTCCCGCCCCGGCAGCGGCCGGCCCAGCGACTCCCACGTCTTGCGGCCCATCACCACGGGATGCCCCGTCGTGATGCGTTTGAATCGGCGCAGATCCTCGGATATGTGCCACAGCAATCGGTTGTTATCCCCGATGACGCCGTTTTCGGCAACGGCTACGATAATCGAAATCATGTCAGTTTCAACTTTTAACGGTCGTTCCGGCGCCTTAGAACGACATGGGAGCCTTGATCGCCGGCCACGGGTCGTAGCCTTCGAGCGTAAAATCCTCGTAATGGAAATCGAAGATCGACCGCACGGCGGGGTTGAGCCGCATCGAAGGCAACTTGCGCGGCGTGCGCGACAACTGCTCGGCCACCTGCTCCATGTGGTTCAGGTAGAGGTGCGTATCGCCCAGCGTATGGACGAAATCACCCGGACGAAGGTCGCACACCTGCGCCATCATCAGCGTCAGCAGGGCATAGGAGGCGATATTGAACGGCACGCCCAGAAACGTGTCGGCACTGCGCTGGTACAACTGGCACGACAGCCGCCCGTCGGCCACATAGAACTGGAACAGCACGTGGCAGGGCGGCAGCGCCATGTCGTCGACCTCGGCGACATTCCACGCCGAGACGATGATTCGCCGCGACTCGGGATTGCGGCGGATCGTATCGACGGCCCGTGCGATCTGGTCGATCGCACTGCCGTCGGGCCGTCCCCAACTGCGCCACTGCCAGCCGTAGACGTGGTTGAGATCGCCGAAGCGGTAGCCCTCGACGGGCGACTCCCCGCCCGCGGCCGACAGGAACGTCTCGCGGTCGACGGGCAGCACGCCGTGGCGCACGCACAGTTCGTTGTAATAGCGGTAGGCGTCGTTGTCCCAGATATGCACGCCGTTCTCGACCAGATAGCGGATGTTGGTATCGCCCCGCAGAAACCAGAGCAACTCGTGGATCACCCCTTTCAGGAAGACCTTCTTGGTGGTCAGCAGCGGGAATCCTTCGCCGAGGTCGAAACGCATCTGGTGGCCGAAGACGCTGCGCGTGCCGGTTCCCGTGCGGTCGCCCCGCACGACGCCTTCGTCGCAAATCCTGCGCAGCAGATCGAGGTATTGTTTCATAGCGTCACAGTCGTTTGAGTTCCAGCTTTCCGGCATCGTCCAGCACGGCACAGGCCGGAGCGTCCCACGCCCCGAGCAGCACGACCCGCAGGCCGTCGGCCGCATAGTCGCGCGCGTAGTGCATGTGGCCGAAGATATAGTAGTCGACCCGATCGATCCGCTGCCGGTCGCGGGCATAGGCGATCAACGGTTCGGTCACGCTCCGGTCGGACTCGCCGCCATGCGACTTGCGCGAACGACCGCTCCACCAGCGGCCGAACTTCACCGCCCAGTCGGGATGCACGCCCCACGAAAAGAGCCAGCGCAGCGGCCGTGACCGGAAAACACGATTCATGAAGCAGAGCCACGGCAGGTGGCCGACGTTGATATTGTCGCCGTGCGCCAGAAAGAGCCGCTTGCCGGCGAGCGTCACTACCTGCGGCTCGGTATGGATCTCCACGCCGCATTCGCGGTGCAGGTAGTCGCCCACCCACATGTCGTGGTTGCCGGTGAAGAAGACCACGCGCACGCCGCGGTCGGTCAGTTCGGCCAGTTTGCCCAGCGTGCGGACGAACCCCTGCGGCACGACCCGCCGGTATTCGAACCAGAAATCGAACAAGTCCCCGAGCAGGTAGATCGCCTCGGCATCGCGGGAAACGGCGTCGAGCCACGCCGTGAACCGACGCTCGGTGCACCGCGCCGTCGCCGGATCGCCGGCACCCAGATGAATATCCGAGGCGAAGTAGATCATCGCCCTTACAACAGTTTTTCGAGTTGCTGTTCGAGCGAAGTTCCGTAGAGATCTTTGGCGACGATGTCGCCCTTGCGGTCGATCAGGTAGTTGGCGGGCAGTTTGCGGACGTTGTAGATCGTCAGCGCGGGCGATGCTTCGCCGCGCAGGTCGCAGACCGAAATCCACGGCAGCGACTGCTCCTGCACCGTATTGATCCACATCGGTTTCGACGTCTCGACAGCCACCTGGTAGACCTCGAACCCGCTGTCATGGTATTTCTCGTAAAGTTGTTTCAGGTCGGCGTTCAGCGCGTTGCTGTTACCCAGCGACGGCGACCAGAAGTCGATCAGCACGACATTGCCTTCGAGCGACGACAGCCGCACCTTCTTGCCGTACATGTCGGCGATTTCCAGATCGGGGAAGCCCGCTTCGGAGACCGTCGCCGAGAGGTTCTGCAACGCATCGAGGCGCGAAATCTCGGCATGGAGCGACGCCAGATAGGGCGACTGGGGATAGCGCTCTTCGAGCGCATCGGCCACCGTGCGGTAGTAGACGGCGTCGCCCTGCCCGTTGAAGAGGTAGCGGTCGCCGGGCAGGCGCTGCGAAAGCGCATAGACCGCCGCGATCGACGCCTTGTGTTCGACGATGAATGCGAGCTGCGCACGCTTGATGCGCAGGTATTCGTCCGAATAGGCTTTGGCAAGGCGTTTGAGCTCCTCCTCCGACTGGCCGTTGCGGGCATAGGCTGCGGCGATGTCGTTGAGCTTTTCGGCCCCCTCGACATAGGCGAGGTTGAATTCGCGCAGCAGCGACGACTCCTCGTTCCCCTCGACCGTATAGTTGCGGGCGAAACTGCCCGCCGAATTGATCGTCAGGCGGTCGCCGCCCTCGATCAGCACGGGCACGCTCTCGCCGTTGTAGGAGATCGTGTAAAGCGACGGGGTGGAGGGGACGTTCTTCAATTCGAACCGGTAGTTGCCCGCGTCGTCGAGCGACACCGAATCGATCAGGGGGGCCTTGCCGCCCGCCGAAAGCTGTTCGATGTAGACCTGCCGGGCGTCGGCTCCGACCAGGCGGCCCGAAATCTTCACCTTGGACGACTGGCAGGCGCCGAGCGTCGCCGCCGCCAGAATTCCCATCACTATCTTGCTTTTCTCCATTTTTTCGCACGTTTTCATTCAGCGCGGAGAGCGTGCCGCTCTTCCCGACGCAGGAAACACACAATATTCGGTTTCGGCGAACGAAGGAAAGACCGCGCGTACCGGGAACGTCTCCGTCCGCGGGAATATCCCGCACGAGGCCGTCCGCGCAACACGACGGGCCGAATCGCACCGTTCCCTATCCCGCTTCCGGCGGGATACGCCTGCCGCAACCGGATTTTCGTAACTACAAATATAACTTTTTTGCCTTATAACGCAAAATTATTTGGTCGAATTGTACGAACGGCCGTTTTTAACGTATCCCTGATGCTGCCCCTGGTGATTCTGCTGATAATTGCCCTGACGGGCACGCGGATTGTTACGGCCTTTCTGCACGGGACGTCCGCCGGTGCGCTGGGGGCCTTTTTGGGGGTGGGCCGTAAAGTGTTGTTTATAGTCGCTTCGGAGATTATTGATAGCAGCTTCGTCTATCGAAATGTTCCCGCCGGACATTTGTCTTATATCTTTTATGATCACCTCGTTGTTGGGGTGTTCCTGATTGTACTCGTAGCTCTTGGCACGCATGTAACGCGCCAGATTGTCGACCGTCCGGCTCACGTCGGGACTGCTTTTGCCGACCAGCGAACGGATCATCTCTCCCACATATTTCCCGTAATGCTTGAACAGGATGCGCCGCTGCGAATAGGGCATCCTCCGCGGTGCGACCGTCAGATCCTGACGCGAGGGACGCGGATAGGGAGAGTCCACATCCAACTGAAAATCAGACATGATAAAGAGGTGATCCCACAATTTGTGCGTGAAGTCGGCCGTATCGCGCAACAGCGGGTTCAGGTTGCCCATCACGGCGATGACGGCCTTGGCCTGCCGCGTCCGCTCGCGGCGGTCTTCGACTTCGAGCAGCGACGCGACCATCTCGTGGATATGGCGCCCGTACTCCGGCAGGAAAAGTTTGCAGCGGGTGTAATTATAATTCTTTTTCATAACGGAATTGATTCGCGCAGACCGTCCCGTAGCCGGAACATTGTTCCGTTCGGACCGAATACATCGAATTTTTAATGGTAAAAAAGGCTCTCCGCAAGCGTTTGCACCGAACTTACAGGAGTTTGACTCGCCTGAAAATTTTCACTAATTTGGCTACAAATGTAAACAAAAAATCGAGAGAAAACAGAATATTTATGACAAAAGTTTTAATTTTAGACCATTCAAAAAGTATGCGAAAGACGCTCGGCGAACGACTCGCATACGAAGGTTATGCCATCGAAGCCACGGACGACGTATCGGAGGCTTCCGAAATGTGTCGTCAAATGGCCTTCGACGTAGTCCTCACCGACGACAGCAGCAATGCTTCGCCGCTCGGAATTCCCTTTATCGTACTCGCGGGCGCGGGCGACAACCAGATTCAGCGCGCCGTCACCGCATTCCGCGACGGTGCGATGGACTTCCTGCAAATCCCCTCCGACATCAACCGTCTCTACGACACGCTACGGCGTTACTCGGAAGAGGAGGCTCCGACACAGACGCCGCTCCCCAAACAACGCATGTCCGCACATGCGATGGGGCGCGCCCGGCGCACGCGCGCCTCGTCCGTGCAGCCCATCATCGGCTCGTCGAACGCCATCGGCAACGTGCGGCAGGTCGTCGAACGGATCGCAGCCTTCGATACCCGTACCCTCATCACCGGCGAGAACGGGACCGGCAAGGAGCTGGTCGCCCGCTGGCTCCACGCCAAGAGCAGACGGGCTTCGGGCCCCTTCGTCGAAGTCAACTGCGCGGCCATTCCCTCGGAGCTGATCGAAAGCGAACTCTTCGGCCACGAACGCGGCGCCTTCACCTCGGCCATCAAACAGCGCAAGGGCAAGTTCGAACAGGCCACGGGCGGTACGCTCTTCATGGACGAGATCGGCGACATGTCGCTCGCGGCCCAGGCCAAAGTACTGCGCGCCCTCCAAGAGAACAAGATCTGCCGCGTGGGAAGCGACAAGGACATCGACGTCGACGTACGGGTGATCGCAGCCACCAACAAGAACCTGCGCGAGGAGATCGCCAAGGGGAATTTCCGCGAAGACCTCTACCACCGTCTCAGCGTCATCGTCATCCGCGTCCCGCCCCTGCGCGAACGCTCCTCCGACGTTCCCGAACTGACGCAGCACTTCGTCGACGAAATCTCGTCCCTCTACGGCATCCCGCCCAAGCCGATCGACTCCGACGCCATGGAGGCGCTCTCGGCGATGCGGTGGAGCGGCAATGTCCGCGAACTGCGCAACGTAATCGAACGGCTCATCATCCTCAGCGGCGACACCATCACGATCGATGATGTACATAAATACTGCCAATCGTAACGCCGCCCGCACAAAACGGAAAACGGAATCTCTCGAAGATTCCGTTTTCCGTTGATAACCAGCGAAGAATCCGGCTCCGAAGAACCGACCGGAAAGATTACAACAGTCCGAGCAACTCCGCAGGGCGGTCTACGATGTGCCGGGCGCCGCTCTGCTCCAACTCGGCACGCGTGCGGAACCCCCACGTGACGCCCGCCGAACGGACGCCGGCGGCGGCGGCCGTCTGCATGTCCACCCCCGAATCACCCACATAGAGCACCTCGCCGGCGGCGACGCCCGTCGCAGTCAGGATCTCGCCGACGACCGCCGGATCGGGTTTGAGCGGCACGTCGGGACGCTGCCCCAGAACCACGTCGAAGCGGATGTCGGGGAAATAGCGGCCGATGAGCTTCTCGGTGCCGGCCTGGAACTTGTTCGACGCGACGGCCAGCCGCACGCCCCGCCGCTGCAACTCGTCCAGCAGTTCGGGAATTCCCTCGTAAGGGAGCGTATGTTCGTCGATATGCGCGAGATAATACGCCACGAAATCGCGCCGCACGGCGTCGACCGTGTAGGGCGTGCGCAGTGCTTCGGGAAGTGCGCGCTCCACGAGCCGCATGATGCCGTTGCCTACGAAACGACAGTAGTCTTCGTAACTGTGCTGCGGCAGTCCGCGCAGCGCCAGCACGGCGTTGCAACTGACGGCCAGATCGCCGATCGTGTTGAGCAGCGTTCCGTCGAGATCGAAAATAGTGAGTCGGGTCATCGGATTCTCTGTTTATTTTGCAGCAAAAATACGCAAAGCGGGGGAACCGGACAATCCTCCCCCCGCATTTGTAGCTCCACCGCGACTCGAACGCGAATTTAGGGTTTAGGAAACCCTCGTTCTATCCCTTGAACTATGGAGCCTCGCAGCCCGCCCCGCAGTGCGGGCGGCCCCGAAAAAAAACGGAGCCCGGCCGTCGGACGGCAGGCTCCGCAAAGATAGCGTTTTTTCCGCAAAAACAACGGGCGGACTCAGAAATTGAATCCCACACCGAACGAAAGGACGTGGGCGTGGAGTTTGTAATTGCCCGAAAAGATCGATTCGAGCTTCGTGTTGTCCTGATAGCTGTAAATCGGATAGGAACCCGTCCGTTCGGGGTCGGCCGACGAAACGTAACAGTAAGCCACGTCGATCGAGACGTACTTGCGGGGACGGAAGCTCAGACCGGCCGTATAGGAGACCTTCGTCATCGAAGGCGTTTCGGGATTGAGGTAGTCGCTGCTCACGGGGCTTTCGTCAACGTACATACCCATGCGTGCCGTCAACCAGTCGCAGGCGCGGTACTGACCGCCGAACCGGAACGTGAGCGTATTGGAGTAGTTCTTCACCGAATAGATCGGGTCGATGCCCAGCTCCTTCTCGTTGAACTCCACGTTGAGCGCCTCGTAGGCCGACCAGCCGACCCATTGCAGATCGACGGCGAACTCCCACTTGGGTGCGGGGCGGAAGCTGACGCCCCACGTCACGGTCGTCGGCAGCGGCAGCTCGGCCGAGAAGGTTCCCCGATCCAGTCCGGGAATCACTTCGCTGCCGCCGGCCATCGTGCTCAGCGCGTTGAGCAGCGTAAGGTATTGCTGCGTCTCGGGCGAAACGTAGCTGAGCGCCGCACGGCCGCTGCCCACCTTCATATTCATGCGCGAACGCCATGACATGCCCAGCGACCACTCGGAATTGATATCCCACATGATGCCCGCATTGACGCCTACGGCCACATCGGCCGAGCCTTCGAGCCGTGCCGACACCAACGCTTCGCCGGCATGATTCGCCGCGAAATAACCGGCTCCGGCATTGGCCTGACCGATATATCCGTTCAAAGCGGCGATCTGAGCGGCGATCTCGGGCGTCGAGGGCAACTGCTCCAACTGATCGACCTGTGCCTGCAACTTGCTCGCTGCCAATTGAAGGCCTCCGGCTGCCGTGGCACTTCCCGTCGCGACGGGAAGCATCGAACGCGACAGATCGAAATTACCCCACGTGATCATCAGACCCGCACCGATCGACACCCGGTCGCAGAGCTTGAACGACACGGTCGGCTGCACGGTATAGGCCGCCAGATTGATCTCCTGCACCAGATTCGCGCCGGGCCAGTCGTCGCCCCAGTTCATCGACGAGCCGTTGGGCGTGAAGAAACCCAAGCCGACGGCCCAGCGGTCGGAAGGTTTGTAGTTGAAATAGGCGTAGATCGGCGTCGACATCTCGTTGTCGGACTCCCACTCGGGACGGTTGCCCGAATAGAAACCGTTCTCCATCGTGGGCGAAGGGGTATAGGTACAATAGGAAAGGATTCCCGCAGCGCCGACCGACAGGTCGAATTTCGAATCCTGGAACGCCGTGGCGGCGGGGTTGAAGAAGATGGATTCCGAATTGAGTTTCATGGCCGTGCCGACATGGCCCATACCCGTCTGGCGGGTCGAGAGGTTGTTTACCTGATAGCCCTCGGCCCGAAGACCGGTCGCCGAGACGACGGCCACGAGAAGCGTCAAAAGTCTTTTCATTCGCACAAATTTTAAACCGTTACGCCCCGAAACGCGCTCCGTTCCGAGACAAAAATCCGGCGCAAAAGTAGGAATTAAATGCCGCGTCGACAAATTATTTGGTCGTTATTTCCGAAATTCTGGAATATAAGTAAACATTTGGCCGAAAAAGGAAACTCCGTTCTCCGGACTTTCCCGAAATCGGCAACGACTGTTCCGTACACAAAAAAATGCTTATCCGTAAAAAAATCGGGACGGTGTTCCCGTCCCGAGAGCCGACGGTTCCGGCGCCCGATCACTTCCGTGAATAATATTCGACGAGCACCTCGCCGTCGCCTTCGTCGTAAATCCATTTCATCGTCGAGACGGTTATCTCGGTCAGACAAGTCTGTTCATTCACTCCGTCATCCGTCGTCAACACGCCCGACATTTCGTCATAAGAGTAGGTCCCGTCGTAATACTCCTCGGGCGGGAAATCGTAATAACGATAGGTTCCGTCTTCCCGAAAGATCGCAATCGCTTTGTCCTCCTCTTCCACGGCCGTGAAACTGTCGACCAGTTTCCCCTTCCGGTAATACTCGTTCCTCTGAAATACCCATTCGCCGACGATCGATCCGGACTCGTCGTTCGGTTCGTCTTTTTCATCGGAACAAGCTACGACCAAGCAGGCCAAAGCCCACAGGCTTGCAAAAAACAGTTTTTTCATCGTCGATCGTTATTTAAGTTTTTCATATATTTTTCCACCTCGAACAGCACCAATCCCCGGTCGTATCGGGCATAAAGCAAATATTCTACGGATATTCTTCTTACCGGTTTTCCGGAATTTATATCCCATGAATGAATTCTGAAAATCCACGAGCGATTCCCGACAGTTCTATCAACAGATAAACCAAGACGCCCAACAACACGATCGAACAGACCGCTCCCAGATACAAAATAAATGGAATTTCTACTTTGACGTTCCGTTCGACCCGAGCTATCTCCAAGCCGTCTGCCGTCTGTTCCGGCGACTCGTCGAATCCACCTTTAACCAATCCGCATTTCGGACATACAGTCAATCCTTCCGGGACGGAATTTCCGCAGTTCTGACACTGCCAGTGCTCCTCCATTTCAATAATAGAATTCTTGCCGGCCAGCTCCTATCCTGCATATTTACAAAAAGAAAGTGTGGAGCCGATTTCGTTTATCGAATGGAAGGTTGTGGCGAACCCGAATCAGATAAACGATACAATACCCCACACCTGATAGATATGGGATACAGGCGCACAAAAATACGCCTTGCCATATACTAACAAGAAATGAGTGCTGTTCGTTGTCCCCGATTCAGTAGAAAATTGCCACATTTTCCATTCAGGACAGTGCGAAAACACTTTCTGTATGTCTGCCGCTTACGCGGCAAGACAAAAATAGAAATTATTTTTCACATTGAACAACACTCATGTAAAAACAGCAGCAAATTACGCCAAAAAGTTCCTGAAAATCAATATTGACTTCGAACAATGTTATTTCAATTTGGGAAACTGCGCGCTGCACGATCCCTCCGCATGAAACCGGAGGAATCATCGTCCGACGCATCCGCACGGACATCCGCCCTTTCAGCGAACGAAAAACGGAATCCCGCAGGATTCCGTTTTCCAGTCGTTCGGGCAGGATCACTCCTCCCTCATCACCTCGCGTCGATAGCGTTTCAGCGCCTCGCCCAGCACGCGGATCGCACGCTGCAAATCCTGCTGGCAAAGCACATAGGCGATGCGCACCTCGTTGCGACCGCACGTCGGGTCGGAGTAGAACCCCGAGGCGGGAGCCAGCATCACCGTCTCGCCCTCGTAGTCGAATTCGCCGAGACACCACGCGCAGAAACGGTCGCTGTCGTCGATCGGCAGCCGCGCCACGGTGTAGAATGCACCCATGGGGATCGGCGAATAGACGCCCGGCAGGCGGTTCAGACCGTCGATCAGGCACTTGCGGCGGGCGATATACTCGTCGTACACCTCCGTATGGTACTCGCGCGGCGCATCGATCGACGCCTCGGCGACGATCTGCCCCACGAGCGGCGGCGACAGCCGCGCCTGGCAGAACTTCATCACGGCGTCGTGCAGCGCACGGTTCTTGGTGATGAGCGCCCCGATGCGGATGCCGCACTCCGAGTAGCGTTTCGACACCGAGTCGATCAGCACCACGTTCTGCTCGATCCCCTCCAGATGGCAGGCTGAGATATAGGGCGACCCCGTATAGATGAATTCGCGGTAAACTTCGTCCGAAAAGAGAAAAAGGTCGTAGCGCTTCACCAGATCGCGGATCTGCATCATCTCGCGGCGCGTATAGAGGTACCCCGTCGGATTGTTGGGGTTGCAGATCAGGATGCCGCGCGTGCGGTCGTTGATAAGCTCCTCGAACTTCTCGACCGACGGCAGCGCGAAGCCGTCCTCGATCGAGGCGGTGATCGGCCGGATCACGGCGCCGGCCGATACGGCGAAAGCCATGTAGTTGGCGTAGGCCGGTTCGGGCACGATGATCTCGTCGCCCGGATTGAGGCACGACATGAAGGCGAAAAGCACCGCTTCGGAGCCTCCCGTCGTGACGATGATGTCGTCGGCCGTCAGGCGGATCTGGTACTGGGCGTAATACTCGACCAGCTTTTCGCGCAGCGACCGGTAGCCGTCGCTGGGGCTGTATTCCAGCACGGTGCGGTCTACCTGCTTCAAGGCGTCCAGCCCCACCTGCGGCGTGGGCAGATCGGGCTGGCCGATGTTGAGATGATAGACCTTCACGCCGCGGGCCTTGGCGGCCTCGGCCAGCGGAAAGAGTTTTCGAATCGGCGACTCGGGCATTTCACAGGCCCGAAGGGAAATTTGCGGCATAGCGAGCGGTTTTCGTCTGTGACATCCTCAACGGATCGGATGTGCGGCAAAGATAGCGTTTTTTTCAGCGGATCGGTCGTTTCGCCCGTTCAGTCTTCGATCGTGCGCGACGGGCGGAAGCGCACGGCACGGCGCGCCGGGATCCGCACGGGTGCGCCGGTGCGGGGATTGCGTCCCATACGCTCGGGGTAACGGACGGTCGAAAACGTCCCCAGCCCCGTCAGCAGAATCTTCTCATCGCCGCGCAACGCCTCGACGGCGACCTTGACGAACGCATTGAGCGCCTTCACGGCATCGATCTTCGAAAGCCGCGCCTCACGGGCCACGGCCTCCGCCAATTGAGATTTGTTCATAACAGAGAGGGTATAAAGGTTACAACATTCTTCGTCTCGAAATCCTAACCGTATCCGACAAAGTTAATAAAAATTTCCCGAACATCCGTTTCGACCTTTTTCCCCGCCGGCAAAGGGAGACCGCGACCGCACGGGCGACGCACGGCAGGAACACGGACAACGGGCAAGCAGCCGGTCGGAACCGCGGCCGCAAACGGCCGTTCAGGAAGGCCGTGCGCCGACCGCCGCACGCCGGAAGGGCGCGGGGCGAAATCCCGGCCGGAATTTGGTAAAATGGAAATAAGGTGCTACTTTTGTCGCCGGAAAGATGGCAGAGCGGTCGATTGCGGCGGTCTTGAAAACCGTTGAACCGAGAGGTTCCGGGGGTTCGAATCCCTCTCTTTCCGCAAACCAAAATCCATGGTGAAGGCAGAGGACGTGTCCTCTGCCTTTTTCGTTCGAAGCGTCACCGACTTCACAACAGACCGGTGCAGGACCGCCCGCGGCAGCGCAGGGAAAGACGAGCGAAGCGACGTCAACTCCGAAAACACCTCCCCGACAAAAATCCTCCGATATAATTCCGACCATTAGCAGGGATATCTGCGCACTCGCTCACGTTCCGCGCACCCTCACCGTATCCCTCCCCGAAAGGCGGATTCGCTCATGACAAAGGCTGCGGAGCGAAACACGTCGCTCCCGAAAACGGCGCCCCCTCGCCCTGAGGAAAATCCCGAAGCGACGTTACAGAGGCCAAGAGAACAAAAAAATCAGATAAAGATCAATGAAATTTAATTTTCAACTATTTACAGATGATACAAGCACTATTGAGTAACAATCCCAATGTCCGACATTTCGTCGCCCTCCCCCTCAGCTTGTTTTCGCAAAACAGCACAAAAAAAGAGATTGCAAATTCTGCAACCTCTTGATTTTATGAGCTGTTGACGAGGCTTGAACTCGTGACCTCTTCCTTACCAAGGAAGTGCTCTACCACTGAGCTACAACAGCGATCGCCTTAAAAGGCGTTGCAAAAATAAGCAACAATTTCGAATTGGCAAAAAAAATCGCGGCTTTTCACGATTTATTTATATCTTTCGTTAGATTTGCGGAACGGAACCGCACAACTATCAACCCGCAACAATGAAAAAGATACTTATTATCGGCGCCGGAGGTCAGATCGGATCGGAACTGACGACCTACCTGCGCGGTATTTACGGCTCGCGCAACGTCGTGGCCACCGACGTACGTGAATGCAAGGCGCTGGGGGCCGACGGCCCGTTCGAAGTGCTCGACGCACTCAACGCCACGTCGGTAGCCTCGGTCGTCGCCCGACACGAGATCGACACGATCTTCAACCTCGTGGCCCTGCTGTCGGCCGTCGGCGAGCGCAATCCCCAAATGGCGTGGCACGTCAACATCGGCGCCTTGATGAACTCGCTCGAGGTGGCGCGCCAGCACCATTGCGCGCTCTTCACCCCCAGCTCGATCGGGGCGTTCGGCCCCTCGTCGCCCAAAGTCCGCACGCCGCAGGACACGGTCATGCAGCCCACGACGATCTACGGCATCTGCAAGGTGACGGGAGAGATGCTGGGCAACTACTACCACCACAAATACGGCGTCGATACCCGTTCGATCCGTTTTCCGGGCATCATTTCGAACGTCACGCTGCCGGGCGGCGGTACGACCGACTATGCCGTGGAGATCTACTACGAAGCGATTCGAAGCGGCCGTTACACCTGCGCCGTGCCCCACGACGTCTACATGGACATGATCTACATGCCCGACGTGCTGCGCGCCTGCGTGGAACTGATGGAGGCCGACCCCGCGCGGCTGCGCCACCGCAACAGCTTCAACATCGCCTCGATGAGCTTCACGCCCGACATCATCGCCGCCGAGATCCGCAAGCGCATCCCCTCGTTCACGATGGACTTCAACATCGATCCCGTCAAGGAGGAGATCGCCCGCAGCTGGCCCGACTCGCTCGACGACACCTGCGCCCGCGAGGAGTGGGGCTGGCGTCCCGAATGGGATCTTTCGCGGATGACCGACGACATGCTCGCCGCGATCCGCAGCCGGACGGCGCATCCCCGCCACGCCTGACATACGACCCTCGCCGTCAGAGACGCCGGAGACGACGAGTCCTCGACGGGAACTTTTCGATAAGCCGAGTACAGAGCCGCGCTCGCCCGGGCCATGCCGAGGCGAGAAAAGGAACACGAATGTGAACGATTTTCCGGCCGTTCCCGTTTTTCGGAATCGCCGTTTACTAAATTTTTTATATATTTGTAAGACTTTAAAACCACTAATCCCATTCGGACCATGACGCAATCCAATGTAAGGGCCGCATTCGAGCGGCATTTCAATACCCACGGAACACTCTACGCCTCGGCGGGACGCATCAACCTGATCGGCGAACACACCGACTACAACGGCGGCTTCGTCTTCCCGGGTGCCGTCGACTGCGGCATCACGGCGATGATCCGCCCCAACGGCACCGACCGCGTGCGCGCCTACGCCGTCGATCTGGACTCCTATGCGGAGTTCGGCTTGCGCGAGGAGGACAAACCCTCCGAGTCGTGGGCCCGCTACATCTTCGGCGTCTGCCGCGAAATCCAGAAGCGCGGCGGCCGCATCGGCGGCTTCGACACCGCCTTTTCGGGCGACGTACCGCTGGGAGCGGGCATGTCGTCGTCGGCAGCGTTGGAGTCGACCTTCGCCTTTGCGCTCAACGACCTCTATGCGCTGGGGATCGACAAGTTCGAACTGGCACGCATCGGTCAGTCGACCGAGCACAACTACTGCGGCGTGAAGTGCGGCATCATGGACCAGTTCGCCTCGGTCTTCGGCAAGAAGGGTTGTCTGATGCGGCTAGACTGCCGTTCGATGGAGTTCGAATACTTCCCCTTCGATCCCGTCGGTTACAAGCTCGTGCTGCTCGATACGGTCGTCAAGCACGAACTGGTCGGCTCGCCCTACAACCGCCGGCGCGAGTCATGCGAGCGCGTGGCGAAGATGCTGGGACAGGAGTTTCTGCGCGGCGCCACGATGGAGCGGCTCGATGCGATCCGCGATGAGATCTCCGACGAAGACTACCGCCGTGCACGCTTCGTGATCGGCGAGGAACGGCGTGTGCTCGACGTCTGCGACGCCTTGCAGCGTGGCGACTACGCCACCGTCGGGGAGCGGATGTACGCCACGCACGAGGGGTTGTCGAAGGACTACGAAGTATCGTGCGAGGAGCTCGACTTCCTGGTCGACGTGGCCCGCGAATGCGGCGTCACGGGGGCACGCATGATGGGCGGCGGCTTCGGCGGCTGCACGATCAACCTCGTGAAGGACGACCTCTTCGCCGATTTCATCGCCACGGCCAAACGCAAATTCACCGAGCGGTTCGGCCACGAACCCAAAGTCTATCCCGTCGTCATCTCGGACGGCGCACATAAAATCGACTGATTCAAACCATCCCGTTACATGAGAAAAACGATCTTCCTTTTCGCTCTGCTCGCCGGCACGCTGTCGCTGCAAGCCCAGAACTACCCCTTGCGCGCCCGCCTGAGCGACCCGAATTCCTTCTCTGTCATCGTCATTCCCGACCCGCAGAGCTACACCAAGTTCGCCGCCAACCAGCCGTTGTTCGAGTTGCAGACGGCATGGATCGCCCGCGAGATCGACTCGCTGCGCATCCTCACGGCGCTCTGCACGGGCGATCTGGTCGAACAGAACGAAACAGCCATCCCGCTGGCCTTCCGCAAGACCGACCAGACCAGCGCCGAGCAGTGGCGGGCCGCGTCGCGCGCCTTCGAGCGGCTCGACAACAAGCTGCCCTACGTCGTCTGCACGGGCAACCACGACTACGGATACACCAAGTCGGAGAACCGCCTGTCGCGCTTCCCCGACTACTTCCCGATGACGCGCAACGAGTGCTGGCGTCACAAAATCGTATCGGTATGCAACAACGCGCACGGAATCCCCACGTTGGAGAACGCCGCCTACGAGTTCCACACCGACACGTGGGGCGATCTGCTGGTCGTATCGCTCGAATTCGCGCCGCGCGACGAAGCGATCGAATGGGCGCGCAAACTGGTTGCGGAACCCAGGTACGCGAACACGCGGGTGATCCTGCTGACCCACTCGTTCATCGCATGGAAGGGCAACCGCAAGAAAACGGAGCCCTACGAACTGACCGACGCCAACTACCAGCAGGCGATCTGGGACAAGCTCGTCTATCCGTCGTCGAACATCCGGCTGGTCATCTGCGGCCACGAATGCCACCCCACGACGGACTACTTCGAGACGGTCGGCTTCCGCACGGACAAGAACGCCGCCGGCAAATCGGTTGCGCAGATGATGTTCAACGCCCAGACGGCCGACGGACAGTGGCACGGCAACGGCGGCGACTGCTGGCTGCGCATCCTGGAATTCCTGCCCGACGGACGGACCGTATCGGTGCGGACCTTCTCGCCGATGTTCGCCCTTTCGCCCGTCACCTGCGACAAGGCGTGGCGCACGGCCGACTACGACCAATTCACCTTCGACATGGAATAACCGATCGGCTGAAACGAACATCTGTCGCACAACAACTTATCCTCGGATTATGGCAAAAGAGACTGTACTGATTTCGGGCGGTGCCGGATACATCGGCTCGCATACCGCCGTGGAACTGATCGCCGCCGGATACGACGCGGTCATCATCGACAACCTCTCCAACTCGGAGGCGGAGGCCGTCGAGGGTGTGCGGCGCATCACGGGTGTCGACGTTCCCTTCGAGCGGGTCGACACCTGCGACGAAGCGGCGCTGCGACGTGTCTTCGAAAAATACGATTTCGGCTCCGTCATCCATTTCGCCGCCTACAAGGCTGTCGGCGAGTCGGTCGCCGAACCGCTCAAATATTACCGCAACAACCTCGCGTCGTTCATGAACGTCTGCGCGCTGATGAAGGAGTTCGGCCGGCCGAACATCCTCTTCTCGTCGTCGGCGACGGTCTACGGCGAGCCCGACACATTGCCCGTCACGGAGCAGACGCCCCGCAAACCCGCCACCTCGCCCTACGGCAACACGAAGCAGATGGCCGAAGACATCCTGCACGACTGCTGCGCGGCCTACGAGGGCCTGCACGGCATCGCGCTGCGCTACTTCAACCCCATCGGCGCCCACCCCTCGGCGCTCATCGGCGAACTGCCGCGCGGCGTGCCGCAGAATCTGGTGCCCTACATCACCCAGACGGCCGCCGGACTGCGCGAATGCCTTTCGATCTTCGGCGACGACTACGACACGCCCGACGGCACCTGCCTGCGTGACTACATCGACGTCGTCGACCTGGCCAAAGCCCACGTAGCCGCGGTCGACCGCATGACGCAGCGGCGGATGAAGGAGGCCTACGAGATTTTCAATATCGGCACGGGCACGCCTGTCTCGGTCCTGGAACTGGTGAAGGGCTTCGAACGGGCGAACGGGCTGACGCTCAACTACAAGATCGTCGGGCGACGGGCCGGCGACGTGAAGGCGGTCTGGGCCGACACGCAGCGCGCCAACAAAGAACTGGGCTGGAAGGCCGAACGGCCTCTCGAAGAGACGCTCCGCTCGGCCTGGGCCTGGGAAAAACACGTGCGCGGAATCGAATAATGCGGCAGGAGATGCGCTGGGAGAGGCATTTCGTTCCCTTCACGGGCAAACTGTCCCTGCTGATCCTGCTCGGACTCTTCATCGGGCTGGTCGGCGGCTGGCAGATCGTCGACGGCATGATCGACTACAACCGCATCGACCCGCGGGAACCCTTTTCCGCACGACTCGTTCGGAAGGAGTGCGTGCGCGAAGCGCCGTTTCCCGTACATCGGTTCCATGTATGCCGCTGTTCCGACGGCCGATTCTTCGACTACCGCGTTTACAAGGCTGAATTCGAGAGCTACGAGACGGGCGACACGCTGCGTCTGTTCCTCACGCGGAACGGCTCGAAGATCATTTCCGAATACAACGTCCGGGAAATGGCGATCCGCACCGTAGGCGGCATAGACATCGATCTCTACCTGCTGCCCGCCGCGGCATTTCTGCTGGCCGCCCTTGTGTCGATATGGCTGCTTTACCGCTGCAAACGTTACATGAATGAATTAGGATAAACTCGAAAACCAGATATCGATTTATGAAACCTACACTTTTCGTACTGGCCGCAGGCATGGGCTCGCGCTACGGCGGTCTCAAACAGCTGGACGGTCTCGGCCCCAACGGCGAGACGATCATGGATTACTCGATCTTCGACGCCATCCGCGGCGGCTTCGGCAAGGTGGTCTTCGTCATCCGCAAGGATTTCGAAGCGGATTTTCGCACGAAGATCCTCTCCAAATACGAAAACCACATCCCCGTCGAGGTGGTCTTCCAGTCGGTCGACGACCTGCCCGAGGGCTTCGTCCGCCCCGAAGGACGCACCAAGCCATGGGGTACGAACCACGCCGTGCTGATGGGCAAGGCGGTCATCCGCGAACCGTTCGCCGTCATCAACGCCGACGACTTCTACGGCCGCGACGGCTTCCGCGTACTGGGTCAGTGGCTGTCGAAAGCCGACGGAGAGAACCGCTACTGCATGGTGGGCTACCGCGTGGGCAACACCCTCTCGGAGAGCGGCACCGTGGCGCGCGGCATCTGCCGAACCGATGCGAACAATTACCTGACGGGTGTGGTCGAACGGACGGACATCGCCCGCGTCGACGGCCGCATCACCTTCACGGGCGACGACGGACAGCCGACCACCACCGACGACAATACCCCCGTCTCGATGAACATGTGGGGCTTCACGCCCGACTACTTCCGCTACTCGGAGGAGTATTTCAAGGAGTTCCTGCGCGCCAACATCGACAACCCCAAAGCCGAGTATTACATCCCGCTGATGGTCAACAAACTCATCACCGAAGGCACGGCGACGGTCGAGGTGCTCGACACCACGGCCAAGTGGTTCGGCGTGACCTACGCCGCCGACCGTCAGGGCGTGGTCGACAAGATCCGTGCATTGGTCGACGCGGGCGAATACCCCGCCAAACTCTTTTAGGGCGATGACCGTCTCGAAAATCAGCACCGAACCCCACGCGCAGGGCGAGATCGAGGTCTTCCGCCTCGCGAACGCCGCGGGGGCTTACGTCGACGTGTGCAACATCGGCGCTGGCATCACGGCCGTCGTCGTTCCCGACCGCGAAGGGCGCATGGCCGACGTGGCGCTGGGGTACCGCGCCTACGCCGATTACGTCGGCGACGGCGCCTGCTTCGGCAAGACGCCCGGCCGTTTCGCCAACCGGATCGCCGGAGGGCGCTTCACGCTCGACGGCAAGGAGTACCGGCTGGCCGTCAACAACGGCCCCAACCATCTGCACGGCGGCCCGACGGGATTCGCCAACCGCCTGTGGCAGGGTGAAACGACCGGCGACGGCGTGGCCTTCACCCGCACCAGCCCCGACGGCGAGGAGGGCTACCCGGGTACGCTCACGGCGCGCATCGCCTATACGTGGGACGACGACTGCTGCCTGACCGTCCTACTCGAAGCCGCGTGCGACGCCCCCACGATCGTCAACCTGACGAACCACTCCTACTGGAACCTTGCGGGCGAGAACGCAGGATCGGTGCTCGGCCACGAACTGCGGCTCCGCGCCTCACGCTGGCTGCCGACCGACGAAACGCTGATTCCCACAGGCGAACTCGCCGGCGTCGCCGGCACGCCGATGGACTTCCGCACGTCCAAACCGCTCGGCCGCGACATTCGCGCCGATTTCCCCGCATTGCGCTACGGCAAAGGCTACGACAACTGCTGGGCCGTCGACGACTGGCGCGCGGACGAGGAGATGACCGTGGCCGAACTGTACGATCCGAAATCGGGTCGGCGGCTCAGCGTCCGCTCCACACAGCCGGGCGTGCAGGTCTACACGGGCAACTGGCTCGCCGGCTCGCCGCTCTCGAAGAGCGGCCGGCCCTACGCGGACTACGACGGCGTGGCGATCGAGTGCCAGGGTTTCCCCGACGCACCGAACCGCCCCGATTTCCCTTCGGCCGAACTGCGCCCCGGCGAAGCGTACCGCCGGACGATCCGCTTCCGTTTCGACGTCCGTTAACGACGCACCTCATTCCGACGGCCGCAGGCGCACAGCTTGCGGCCGTCGGCTTTTTTTCCTATTTTTGCACGCAAAATTCCGCACTGCCGATGTTGATTCTGTTCGCTGTCCTCTTCGGCGGCATCCTCACGGGCCGCTTGCTGCGCCGCCGACCGCTCCGTGCGCTCGGCAGCGTCATCACGTTCATCATCTGGCTGCTGCTCTTCATGCTGGGAACGGAAGTGGGCGGCAACGAAGAGGTCATGCGGTCGCTGGCCACGCTCGGCGTGCAGGCGCTCGTCCTCTGCACGGGAGCGCTGGCGGGAAGCATCGCCTGCGCCTGGCTGCTGTGGCGGTCGATCGGCGGCAGACGCACCGACACGACTGACTCCGCCGCACCCGCTCCGCCGGCCTTCGCCGCACTGCGCGGCAGTCTGGTGATCGTCGCCTTCTTCGCAGCCGGAGCGATTTTCGGCGTCGCGGGATGGATTCCGGCTACCGCAGCCTCCTCGCCCGTAAGCACCTACATGCTCTACGGGCTGATGTTCTCGGTCGGCGTGTCGCTGGGACACGACGCCACGCTCGTCGAGCGTATCCGCTCGCTCGACCGCCGCATGGCGCTGCTGCCCATCTGCACCGTCGTCGGAACGCTGGCCGGAGCGGCGCTCGCATCGCCGCTGCTGCACACCGTACCGCCGGCCGACGCCATGGCCGTCGGCGCGGGATTCGGCTACTATTCGCTGTCGAGCATCTTCATCTCCGAACTGCGCAGCATCGAACTGGGAACGGTCGCTCTGCTCTGCAACGTCCTGCGCGAACTCTTCACGCTGCTGGCCGCACCGTGGGTAGCGGGCCGTTTCGGGCCGCTGGCCGCGATTTCGTCGGGCGGCGCCACGACCTTCGATACCACCCTCCCGATCCTCACCCGCGTCGCAGGGCCGCAGTATGCCGTCGTAGCGATCTTCCACGGCTGCGTCACCGATTTCAGCGTTCCCTTCCTAGTCACGTTCTTCTGTTCGATCTGAAAAAACGGGACGCACCGACCGATGCGTCCCGTCTCAAAAAATCCTGCTTCGCCCCTTATTGCAGCACGGGCGACTCGAAGCCCAGCTTCCGCAACCCGTTCTGCACGTCGGGGTGGCTCATGAAGAGCCGCCACAACAACTCCGAACGGTGGTTCTCGATCATCACCGCGATCGGCCCCTGATCGATGGCCAGATACTTCTGCGGATACCAGTCGTCGGTCTGGCTGAACGCATCGTAGAAGCCGTAAGGCCCCCATACTTTCTCGTGAAGCGGCCCGTAGAGGTAACGCATCACATCCATCGACTCCTCGGGCGTATAGACGATCGACGAAAGCGCCGCTGTGGGGGCGATCACGCCGCGATCCTCGCGCTCGACGGGAGCGTGCGCCGCATACCCCGCCGTCGAATAACTGGCCGTCAGCCCCCAGCAATCCTTGCCGTAACCCTTGTAGTGCCGGGGATTGCGGATGCAGTAGGCACGGTTGATGAGCGAATAATTGCGCATCTCGCCGAAATAGTCCTCGCAGTAGTCGTCTCTCAGCCCGCGCGGATCCAGCCCGAGGAAGGAGTAGTGCGCCCAGAAGAGCGGACCGGCCTCGACGCCCTGATACCGCAGGCGGAGGCGGTAACCCTCGACCTCGTGCTCGTCGACGATCGCCCCGTTCTCGGCCCACCCCTCGGTATAGACCTCGCGGTCGATCGGATAGGTCGGCGAAGCGGCCGCCAGAATATACATCACCAGACACTCGTTGAACCCGTGTACGGCGAAATTCATCTCCCACCCGTATTCGGGACTCCAATGCCAGTAGAGGACGTTCTGCCCGTTGCGATACCACGACCACTCGACGCCGCGCCACAACGTATCGATACGCTGTGCGAGCGCCTGCTCGCGCTCGTTGCCCTGCGCGAAATACTGATGCGCGGCCAGCAGCCCCTGCACCAGAAAGGCCGTCTCCACCAGATCGCCTCCGTTGTCCTTCTTGCCGAAGGGTTTCACGCGGCCCGTCCGGCCCTCGATCCAATGAGGCCAGGCGCCGTGGAAGCGGTCGGCACGTTCGAGGAACGAGACGATGCGTTCGAAGCGTTCGATCCCCTGTTCACGGGTGACGTAGCCGCGCTCCATACCGGCGATAAGCGCCAGAATACCGAAGCCGCTGCCGCCCGTCGTCACGACCGTCTCGTCGTTTTCGGGATAGATGCCGTCCATGTTGATCCGTTCGCACGCAAGGCCGCTGTTGGGCTCGGCGCCCGACCAGAAATAATCGAACGTACGCCGCTCGACACTGTCCAGCAACGCCTCGTCCGAAAGCGTCGCTGCGGGACGCTGCGCGCAGCCCGCGACGACGCCCGCCAGAGCGAGCGCCGCCACGGCCGCCGTAATCCGTTTGATCGTCTTCATGCCGCGAAGGTTATTTCAGGGTGAAACTTGCCTGCTTCACCGCGTCGCTCGCGCCGCCGATCATCACGTCGAACTCGCCCGGCTCGGCCACGTAATGCAGGTCGAAATCGTAATATTTGAGCAGCGAGACGTCGATCGCAAAACTTACGTCGCGGCTCTCGCCCGCTTTGAGCGCCACGCGCTGGAAGCCTTTGAGCTCCTGCACGGGACGGGTCGACGAACCCACCCTGTCGCGGATGTAGAGCTGCACGACCTCCACGCCGTCGCGCCGGCCGCTGTTCGTCAGGCGCACGGTGGCCTCGATCGACCCGTCGGCGGTCATCTCCGACGCCGAAAGGCGCACGTCGCCGTAGTCGAAGGTCGTATACGACAGACCGTAGCCGAAGGGATAGAGCGGCGTATTGGGCACGTCGAGATAGTTGCTGCGGAACTTCTCGAACTTGTCGCCCAGCAGCGGACGTCCCGTATTCTTATGGTTGTAGAAGAGCGGTATCTGCCCCACGCTGCGCGGGAAGGTCGCGGGAAGTTTGCCCGACGGGTTGACGTCGCCGAAGAGTACGTCGCCGATCGCCTCGGCCGCCTGCGTGCCGCCGAACCATACGTTGAGCATCGCAGGCACGTGCTCGGCCTCCCATTCGAGCGTCAGCGGGCGCCCCGTGAAGAGTACCAGCACGACGGGTTTGCCCGTCGCCACGAGCGCCTTCAACAACTCCTGCTGCACGTCGGGAATGCCGATCTGCGACCGGCTGCTGCTCTCGCCGCTCATCTCCGAAGCCTCGCCCAGCGCGGCGACCACCACATCGGCCTCGGCCGCCGCGGCGAGCGCCTCGTCGAGCAACTGCTTGTCGGTGCGGCCGTCGCGCGGAATATCGCGCCCGAACATCGTGGCATAGCGCTCCTGCTCCTCGTCGCGGATCACGTTGCTGCCCTTGGCATAGAGGATCTTCACCCCTTCGCCGGCCACCTGCTGCAACCCTTCGACGAGCGTCAGCGGCTTCGTGAGGTCGGTAGCGACGCTCCACGTGCCGGGCATGTTCGCGCGCGAAGCGGCCAGCGGGCCGACCACGGCGATCGTTCCCTCGCGCCGGAGCGGCAGCACGTCGCCTTCGTTTTTCAGCAACACGAAGCTCTCGCCCGCGATACGGCGCGCCTCGGCGCGGTGTGCGGGCGTATAGATCTGCGTGGCGGCGCGCTGCGGATCGCAGTAACGGTAGGGATCGTCGAAAAGTCCCAACTTGAATTTCGCTTCGAGCACCAGGCGGCACGCGCGGTCGATGTCGGACAGCGGGATACGCCCCTCTTCGAGCGACTGCTGCAAGGTTCCCAGGTAACCCTCGCTCACCATGTCCATGTCGACACCCGCCTCGACGGCGCGCGCCGACACCTCTTTCAGATCGCCCAGACCGTGCGCGATCATCTCGTAGATGCCCGTGTAGTCCGTGACGACGAAGCCCTCGAAGCCCCACTGCTCGCGCAGCACGGTGGTCATCAGCCAGCGGTTGGCCGTGGCGGGAATCCCGTCGACCTCATTGAACGACGCCATGACACTGCCCACGCCTGCCTCGACGGCCGCCTTGTAGGGCGGGAAATATTCGTTGTACATGCGCTGGCGGCTCATATCGGTCGTATTGTAGTCGCGTCCCGCTTCGGCAGCACCGTAGAGAGCATAGTGCTTCACGCATCCCATGATCTCGTCGGTGGCAAAATGCATCGGATCACGCCCCTGATAGCCGTAGACGAACGACCGCGCCACAGCGCTGCCGAGGAAGGGATCTTCGCCGATGCCCTCCGACGCACGTCCCCAGCGGGGATCGCGCGCAATGTCGACCATCGGGGAGAAGGTCCAGCAGATACCGGCGGCACTCGCCTCGACGGCCGAAATACGGGCCGCACGCTCGACGGCCTCCATGTCCCACGTGGCCGTCAGGCCGAGCGGAATAGGAAAGGTCGTCTCATAACCGTGGATCACATCCATGCCGAAGATCAGCGGAATACCCAGACGGCTCTCCTCGACGGCGATACGCTGCACGTCGCGGATCTTCTCCACCCCCTTGATATTGAACAGACCGCCCACCTCGCCGCGGCGGATCTTCTCGGCGATGTCGCTGCTCTTGGCCTGACCGGTGGTGATGTCGCCCGCACTGGGCAGGTTGAGCTGGCCGATCTTCTCTTCGAGGGTCATGCGGCGCATCAGCGCGTCGACATACTGCTCCATCGTAGCGCCCGCAGGCTTCTCGACGGCGACGGCCGCGCCGCAGAGCACGATGCCCAGCAGAGTAATGAGTGTTTTTTTCATATCGTAATCTCTGTTTTTTATGGTATAATATTTCGCTTCCCGAAAAACGGAGTTTCACGGTCGCGGATCACTTGCGGCGGCACGCGTCAACTGCCCGCCTCGACCGTAAATCCGAGTTCGGCGAGTCCCCTCTGCACATCCTTATCGGACATGAACAGGTTCCACGGCAATCCCGTGCGGTAGTTTTCGATCATCACCACGATCGGGCCCTGATCGATGGCAATGTGCATTCCCCGGTCGAACCAGCCGGACGTGAGATCGAAGGCGTCGATAAACCCGTAGTCGCTCCACAACTTGTCGCCCAGTTTATAGTAGAAGAAGCGCAGTGCGGCCATCGACTCGTCGGGCGTGTAGGGCATCGACGACAAGGCTGCCGTGGGGGCGATGACTCCCCGGTCGTTCGTCGGCGACGAGGCGGTGTAGCCGTCGGGAATATCGCTGGCCGTCAGTCCCCAGCAGTCGGCACCGTAACCGGCATACCCCTTGGGGTTGTCTACGCAATACGCGTAGTTGATCCGGGTATGGTTGCACACCTGCTCCCAATAGTCGGCATAGGCATCGGAGAGTCCCCGGGGATTCAGCCCCAGGAAGGAATAGTGGGCCCAGAAAAGGGGGCCACCGTAATCCTCGCCCAGCGGCAGCACGGTATCGTAGAACGACTTGCCGTTGCGCATCGCACCGCCGCGCGCCCAGCCTTCGGCATACACCTCGCGGCCGATGGGATGCGTCGGCGACGAGGCGGCCAGCACGTAGACGATCAAGGCCTCGTTCCACCCCTGTATCGGCATGTTCATCGCCCAGCCCTTGTCGGGACTCCAATGCCAGTAGAGCACCTTCTCCGTCCCCTCCTTGGTGAAGAAATCCCACTCGACGGCCTCCCACAAGGCGGTGATGTCGGCGCGCAGCTTGCTCTCTGCCGCATCGGCGCCGTCGAAGTAGGCGCGCGCCGTCAGCAACCCCTGGAACAACAGCCCGGTCTCCACCAGATCGGCACCGTTGTCATCGGCCGAGAAGGGAAGCGTCTGCCCCGTCTGGCCGTCGATCCAGTGCGAGAAGGCGCCGTGATAGGGGGTCGCCCGCTCCGCAAGGAAGGTCACGATCCGCTGCACCCGCTGGCACGCCTCGCTGCGGGTCACGAAACCGCGCTCGGCAGCCACCGCCATGGCCATCACGCCGAAGCCCGTCCCGCCGGTAGTGACCGTCGCGCCCGACGAGGTGCGCTCGCGCGCCATGCCGCTCGTCGGTTCGGCACCCTCCCAGAAATAGCGGAAGGTCTGCTGCTGCACCTTGGTGAGCAGCTCCTCGTCGGAAATCTGCGGGAATTTGTCGCTCGTGTCCAGCCCCGTCCGGATCCGGATCACCTTGCCGGTCAGGATCGCCTCCCCGGCAGCCGATTTCAGGCCGCTGTCGACGATCAACCGGTAGGAAGCATACGCGTTCAACCCGGCGGAGGGTTTGAGCGTGACGCGCTTCGCGCCGTCGTAAACGTCGCTGGCGTCCACCTTCGCGCCTCCGGCGTCGAGCAGATAGATATTGGCCTCGACGGTCGCCGCGTCGAGCGCCGCCGTGAAGTCGAGCACGATCTCGGCGTCGGGCGACACGTCATCGAAATCCGACAGGCCGCTCTGCCCGCCGATCGTAACCGAACTCAACGCCAGCTGATCGCCCGCGGGCGTGCGGTCGTCGGTCGAATCGCCGCCGCAGCCGACACCCAGCAAAACCAGTGCAGGCAGGAGAGGCTTGAAAAACGGAAAACCTTTCATATATCGTCGTTTTTTTAGAAGAGGGGGCCTGATTTCGGTCCCCTCTTCCGATCAATGCAGAAATCGAGCCCTGCTATTTCGCCTGTTCGTACAGTGCCGTCACCTGTGCCGGCGTCAACACCTGATCGTAGAGATAGATCTCGTCCATGGCTCCCGTATAGAAGGAAGCCTCGGCCGTCCAACCGGCACCCGAACCCAGGCCGACCTGCGACGGGAAGGCGCCGAGGCAGATGCCGCTCACCTCGTCGAACGTCATCGGACCGAAGGCTCCGTCCTTCAACACGCGGTCGCAGACCGCCCCGCCGTTGTGGTAGAGCGTGATGGTCGAGGTCCCTGCGTCGTAGGTCACGCCGACATGCGCCCAGACGCCGGCCATATTCTGTATCTTGGCGTCGTCGCCGGCATCGAACCACGCATCGGGCTTGCCGCTCGCACCGGTCGCCTGCATGAATCCCTTGAAGAAGAACTCCGACGGAGTGGTCGTGTTGCCGTTGTTGAGGAAGAAGGCGACGTCGGCCACCTCGATCGTCTTGTTGCCGATGGAGAAGAGACCCGCTGCATTCTTGTTCGTACCGTCGAACTTGATCCACATGAAAATCGAGTAGCTGCCCAACGATTTGAGCGCTGTCGTCGAAGCGGCGTCGGGCGTCAGGATGAGCGCCTGGCCGTCGACGTTCTGGTAGGCTTTGCCCGACTTGCCGTCGACGAACATCGGCGACTCGCCGGTGAAGGTCTTCATCTCGCCCGCGAGCGTTCCGTCGAGGAACAGATCGTCGTCGCAGGCCAAATGGTAGAGCGGATCGGGAAGCTGTACGCCCGACGAGCCCTCATCCGGATAGTCGAAGGGAGGATCCTGACCCAAATCCTGTTTGCACGATCCGAGGGACAAAAGCGCCGCGGTCGTCAAAATCAACGGAAAATATCTGAGGAATTTCATGGTATCTGACTTGTTTTAATTAGCATAATCGGGATTCTGTACCAGCACGCCGTTCGAGGCGTCGACCTGCTCCTGAGGCAGCGGCAGGTATTTGTTCTTGGCGGTGTAGCCCTTGTTGCCGAGCACGGCCGAAGCACCGTCCTCCGCACCGGCGATACTGAACTCCTGCCAGCGCACCAGATCGTAGAAGCGGTCGAATTCGAGCGCCAGCTCCACGTGGCGTTCATGGTGGATCGCCTTGCACAACTCCAACTGGTTGGTCGTCGTCACCTTGGGCAGCACGTTCGTATTGGTGCCGCGGGCACGGGCGCGCACCTGTTCCAGATAATCCAGCGCCTCCTCGATCATCGCCTCGCCGCCCATCTCGCAGGCCGCTTCGGCAGCCATCAGCACCACGTCCGAGTAACGGATCATACGAATGTTGTACCAGAATCCGTCGTTGCTGCCGTAATATTCGCGCAGTTTGGGACTGCAATAGGCTTTCTTGTTGTAGTAGTCGCCGTCCAGACCGTCCTGCGATACGAGAAACTCGTTGAAGGGGGCGTTACCGGTCGCCGGAGCGATCGCAGGCCACGGCTTCGAAGGGGTCGAGAAGTAGAGCAGCGTCTCGTCGCGGCGCGGATCGCCCTCTTCGAACACGTCGACGATCGACTGGTCGGCCATATGCCAGCCCCAGCCCAGATTGCTCGTACCCGAACCGCGGCAGCCCTGCACCTGGCAGAACTGGCTGCCCAGATCGTTGGTCGCGGGCTGCGCGACGGTGGCCGTGCACTGCAACTCCCAAACCGATTCCGAAGAGTTTTCGCCCTCTTCGCGGAAAATCTCGTCGAACGGCGTGTCGAGATTGTAGACCCTGGTATCGATCACATTCTTGGCAGCCTGATACATCTGCGACCACAGACCGCGCTGGCCGTAAGTCTTGGCATGCAACGCACGTGCGGCGCCGTAAGTGACCCGCCCGATATATTTCGACTCCCAGCGGCGGGGCAGCCCTTCGGCCGCCGTCAGATCGGCGTCGATCAACTCGTAGATCTTGTCCACCGACGATTTGGGGATATTGGCCTCGTCGGAATTGGTGATGGCGAAGTCGACGAGCGGCACCTCGCCGAAGGCACGCACCAGATTGAAATAACACCAGCCGCGGAAGAAGCGAGCTTCCATGCCGCATTGCAGTTCCGCCTCATCGAGCTGTTCACCGGCCTCCTGCGCCTTCTGCATCTGGTCGAGCACGGTATTGGCCGCATTGATGATCTCGTAGTTCTGCGTCCAATAAGGATTCAACAGCGAATTGGCCGCCGAATACTGGAAATTCTCGTACATCGGCACATGTTCCGCACCGTCGGTCGTGGTCGATCCCTTACGCGAATCCTCCGAACGGTAGTAATGCACTGCGAAGGCGGGAATACCCGACGTGATATTGTAGTGGCGCGCCTTGGTGTAGAGCGCCATTACCTGCGAAAAGTAAGCGCCGCCTTCGATGTCGTCGATAGTCCACTGGCCCTGCGGGCGTTGGTCGAGCAGGTCGCTGCACGCGGCCGATGCGACCGCCGCGACGGCGATGATCCAGAGTTTCAGATTTCTTATGATCGTTTTCATTGGTTATGCTGTTTTAGAAAGACACGTTTACACCGAAAGTAATGGTCGTCGGCATGGGGTAGGTGTCGCCCGTGTCGATGCCGAACGCAAGGGCCGTACCGCCGATCTCGGGCGTATAGCCGGTGTTGTGCGACCAGGTGGCCAGGTTGTCGATGTTCATGAACACGCGCAGCGCTTTGAGACGGATCTTCTTGAGGATCCGGTCGCCGAAACTGTAACCCAGCTGGATGTTTTTCAGACGCAGGTAACTGCCGTCCTCGATGAAGTAGCTCGAATTCATCATCTGCGTGGCACGCGACGAATCGAGAATCGGCTCCCAGTTCGACGTGCCCTCGCCGTTCCAACGTCCCAGACGCTTGGTATGATAATTATACTGTGCATATGCCGACAGGAAGCTCGTATTGAAGATCTCGTTTCCGTAGACACCCTGGAAGTCGATACCCAGATCGAAATTCTTGTATTGCAGGTTGACCGAGTAACCGTAGGTGAAATCGGGCGTAGGATTGCCGATCATCGTACGGTCGGCTTCGGTGATCTTGCCATCGCCCGTGACATCGCGGAATTTCAGGTCGCCCGGAGCCACGGCCGCCAGCGTGTTTTCCGGCGACGAGGCGATGTCGGCCTTGTTCTGGTAGATGCCCTCGACCTCGTAGCCGTAGAAATAACCGATGGGCTTGCCCGGTTCCGATACGGCCACGCTCTTGTCGCCCTGATAGTAGGTCTTGCCCAACGTGAGCACCTCGTTGTCGATCGTGGTCAGGTTACCCGAAACGGTATAGCGGAAATCGTCGCCGATCGTGTCGCTCCACGATCCCGACAGCTCGAAGCCGCGGTTGCGGATCGAACCCGAATTGATCAGACCGTCCTGCGCGCCCATGAACGATTCGAGGTAGCAGATCAGGTCTTCGGTCTTCTTGCTGTAATAGGTCGGCTCGATGTGCAGGCGCTGGTTGAACATCTGCATCTCGAAGCCCACTTCCCACGCCTTGGTCTTCTCCCAGCGCAGATTCGTCGCCAGATAGGCCTGCGCATAGGAGGAGATGATGTTGTCGCCGAAGATGGCGTTCGAGGAGTTGAGCGTCGGGAACGCGGGATAATTGCCGCCCTCGGTACCGACGTTCTGGTTACCCAGCACGCCGTACGACCCCTTGATCTTCAAGTAGTCGATCACATGCTGGTTGCGCATGAAATTCTCTTCGGACATGATCCATCCGGCACCGACCGAGTAGAAGTTGTCCCACGTGTTGCCCGTGTACTTGAACACCGACGCACCGTCGCGGCGGAACGAGAAGTTGACCAGGTAGCGGCGGTTGTAGTTGTAGAGCGCACGGAACAGGTACGACATCGTGAACTTGCGGTACTGCGAGCCGCCGTTGGTCGCCGACGCCGTGTCGCCGATCGACGAGATCCACCACTTGTCGGGATCGTTCGGAATCGGCAGGTCGGCCGAAGCGACGTTCTGGCTGCGGCCGCCGGTGAGCTCCTCGTAGTTGGTGAAGTTGGTCGTCAGACCGGCCATCAGCGTCAGGTCGTGCTTGTCGGCGAAGGTCTTCGCATAGGTGAGGATGTAGTCCTGCTGCGCATTGAGCGTGTTGGACTTCGTCTGCGACAGCGACTCGCGGTCGCTGCGGGCGTTGATCGTCCCCAGATCGGGATCGTATTCGTATTTCACGGGCGTGAAGAGCCGCGAATTGTTCGACAGGTAGTCGATCGAGAAGGCGGCGCGGAATTTCAGTTCGGGCAGGAAATTGATCTCGCCGTAGACATTGCCCGCGAAGCGGTAGTTCTGCGCCTTGTTGTGGGCGGCGAACTCCTCAATGTCGATCATCGGGTTGGAGATCTGCGAACTCTGGAACGAAGGCAGTTTGTAGTAGCCGCCCGTCGCATCGTCGTAGATCGGCGAGATCGGAGCCGCATGGATGGCGCCGGTCACGTTCTTGGCATCGGCCGGCAACATGTAGGCGCCGTTCATCTGCACGCCGAATTTGAGCCAGTCCTTCATCTTGTACTCGTCGCTGAAATTGACGGTCACCTTCTGCATCTCCTCACCCACGATGCTGCCCTGCTCGTAGGTGTAGCCCACGCCCAGATAGAAGTTGCTCTTTTCGTTGGCGCCCATGATGCTGGCCGTCGTCTGGCTGATCATGGCATTCTGGAAGATGGCGTCCTGCCAGTCGGTATTGGCCTGATAATAGGTATAGTCGAACGGATCGCCGCCCATGTTCGAAAGCTGCTCGTTGTAGAGCTCCTTGAACTGCGGCCCGTTGGTCAGCGACATGCGGTGCCCCACGTGCTTCACGCCCACCGACTGGTTGACGTTCACCACCGTCTGCCCCATCTTGGCGCGTTTGGTCGTGACGATGATGACGCCGTTGGCGCCGCGCACGCCGAAGATAGCCAGCGACGAGGGGTCTTTCAGAATCTCGAACGATTCGATATCATTCGCATTGAGGTAGTTGATGTTGTCGGTGAACATTCCGTCCACCACATAGAGCGGTGCGAAGCCGTTGATCGAGTTCGTACCGCGGATACGGATTTCGGGATCCTGTCCGGCCCGACCCGAATTGGTGATCTGCACACCGGCCACGCGGCCCTGCAACGAGGCCAGCGGGTTCGACGCCGGACGGTTGGCGATCGTCGCGGCGTCGACGTTGACGATCGAACCCGTCAGATCGCGTTTCTTGGCCGTACCGTAACCGATCACCACGGCCTGCTCGATCATCGTCGACTCGCTTTCGAGCGTCACCGTAACCGGCACGGCCGATACGGGCACGCGCTGCGTGGACATACCGATGAACGAAACCTCCAACTCCTGCCCCTCGCGGGCTTTCAGTGCGAAACCGCCGTCCGCACCCGTGGTCGTACCCGTGTACGTCCCCGCGACCACGACGCTGGCGCCTACGACAGGCTGCCCGTCCGCATCGATGACTTTTCCCGTTACATCGATCGTGCTCTGCGCGAAGGCGCCCGATACGGAGGCCGCGAGCAGCAGAACGACCGATACAAACGCCTTGAACAAGAGGCGGCCGACGCCGCAACTCTCTGGTCGATTCTTTTTCATTGCAATTTTAGGTTTATGTTTCTACTGTGGGCTCCGCGCCTCGGCAGGGAAATGCGGAACGGAATCCGCCGAAGCGTCGCCCGGAAAAGTTTTTACGAAAACAAAATTAAAAGGTTCGGAAAAATCGCGGGGAAAAGCGGCTACACTCCGACTACTCCACCCTCGAAAAAGACTCTTCCACTGCCTCTCAATTACCTCTCAAAGAACAATGAAATAATTTGAAATCAACCGATTAAAAATCGAAATTCTACTTCTCATCATCCTCCGGCCCCGACTCCTGCGAATCGATATGCAAGAGGAATTCGTTCAAATTCTGGGCCGAAGTCAATCCGAGTTTCTTTCGCAGCCGGTAACGGCCGTTCTCGACCGCCCGCACCGACAGACTCATCAGCGAGGCGATCTCCTTGGTACAAAGATTCATTTTCAGGCAGGCGCTCAGACGCAGATCGCTGGTCGTCAGGTCGGGGAAGCGTTCCTTCATGATGCGGAAATAGGAAGAGTGCTTCTGCTCGAACTTGATCAGGAACAGCGTCCAGTCGCTCTCCGTATCGAGTTTGCTGCTTACATAGGCGTTGACTTTCTGCCACAGGGGCGCCGTCGTGCGGCTACCCTGCTTCTGCTGGAACTCGTTGACCATGTCGCGCAGGCGCAGGATGATCTCGTTGCGCCCGATGAGCGTCGAACTCTGCGCCACGATCTCGGCGTCGCGCGTCTCGATCTGCCGGGTCAGCTCCCGGTTGGCGCGCCGCAACGCGACGATCTCCTGCAAGCGCAGACGCCGCAGGTAACGCCGGCGATAGAAACGCATCACCAACAGCCACAGACAATAGAAAGTGAAGGCCAGCAGCAGCACGTAGCCCGCATAGGCCCAGCCGGTAGCGTACCAGGGCGTGAGAACGACGAACGGGAAACGGGCGGGTTCCGACCAGCGGCCGAACACGTCGCCCACGGCGACCTCGAAGGTGTAGCGCCCCTGCGGCAAACGGGCGTAATCGGCCGTTCCCGTCCGGTCGGACTCCGACCATGCGCTCTCCATGCCCGTCAGGCGGTGGCGGAAACGCAGGCCGGGAACCGCGCCCCGACGCGGAGCGTAGCGGAAAGTCACCGAGTTGCGCTGGTGAGGAATCTCGACCGCAGCCGAGAGATCGTACCACGCCTCATCGCCCCGGCGCCCCGACGCACGCAGCGATTCGAGTAGCGGAGGAATCGGAGGGGGGGGGATTTCGACGGCCTGCGATGAGACGAGTTCGAAGCCGTTGTCCCCGCAGAAAAGACAGGTCGAATCGTCGAGCCGCGCCACCTGTTCGTACCCGTAGATCATGTTGTCGACCGGAATGCCGGCGCACGGCGTCAATTCGGCACTGCGCCGGCCGTCGTAACGCAATTTCCAGACGCCGCTGCCGGTAATGACCCAGAACCGTTCGTCGGCATAGGGAATCACGCGGCGGATGTCCTCCACCGTGCGGAACGCCGCATCGAGCACCGTATCCGCCTCGATGCAGTCCGTATATTCGTTGTAACGGAAAAACCTGTCGTCGCCCATGAGCGCCACGCGGCCGCCCACGCGCAGCAAATGGAGTTTGTAGGGCAGTCCGTCGCCCGCACCGCCTCCGTAGAGCGTCCGCTCCTCGATGCGCCGGCCGTCGTCGCTCATGCGGCAGCGGTAGACCCCTTTCGACGGATGTTCGAGCCAGAGGTTGCGCATATAATCCGCCTCGATGCGGTAGACCGATTCGTCCAGTCCGTCGACCTCGTGCATCGTACCGTCGTCGTCGAGCAGCCGCAACTTGTAATAGGAGGCGTAGTAGGTGCGGCTCTTTTCGCCCAGTTTCACCCGCCGCAACCCGTAACCGCCCATGTCGGAACGGCGTACCAGCGAAAAATCGGGACGGAGTTCGGTGACGCCCGTGTTGTGGCTCACGTAGAGCCGCCCGTCGAGCAGGTCGAACGACCACGCCTGACCGCTCAGGCCGGCCACGGGGCGGAAATCGGAGGGATCGACGCCCGTCGCCAGACGGCTCTCGTCGACGGCGAAGACCCCCTGGTTGGTAGCCAGCAGCAACTTCCCCTGCCAGCGGCAGGCGTCGTAGAGCGAACCGGCCGCCCACTTGTTGTAGGTATGGTAATCCACCCCTTCGCAGAACAGCAGCAACGAAAGTCCCCGGTCGAGCGCCGCCCAGACATTTTGTTGCGCATCCTCCGCAAGCGCCATCACACTGTTGTTGAGCAGCCGGTTTTCGGTCGAAAGAACCGCGAGCAGCCGTCCGTCGGCACCGGCCTCGTACAATCCTCCGAAAAGCGTCCCGAAGAGATAGGTGCCGCGCGAGGTTCGGATGCCGCAGTTGAGTTCGTCGCGCCGCAACCGCTCCGACAGCGCCGGACTCCACGGCGTGAACCGTTCGCCGTCGTAGCGCCACAATCCGTCGGTACCCGTCCCCACGATCCATTCGCCCTCGTGCGGCCCGGGCAGCAGCACCCGCACGGTCGTCGTCGAGAAGCGTTCGCTGTCGGGCAGCCGCTCGAAGGACTCCTGCCGCATCCGATAGAGCGGGCCGCCCATCTCCTGCACCCAGAACTCGTCGCCCGCACGCAGAAGAAAGAGCATGTTCATCTCGCCCGTCAGGCGGCGGACGCGCTCGTAATCATAAAGGTAGATGCCGTGGAACGATTGAAACAACACCCCCTGCGGCGTGATGTAGATTTTCCAGAAATCGCTGTCCGAAAAGCGGGGATTGCGCTGAGCCGGAACGAGCGACGTATAGCGCAGCGCACCCGAAGCGTCGCGATCCCAGCGCCCGAACTCCTCGAACCCGCCCGTGAAGATCACGTCGTGCGACAGCGGGGCCACCGAACGCACGATCGAGGCGCGGGGCAGTTCGTACAACCGCCATTGCAGGCCGTCGAATTCGAGCAGCCCCTTGTCGTTGCCGGCATAGAGCGTTCCCGCATCGTCTTCGGCCACCGCCCAGTTCTTGTTGGCCGCCCGATAATCGGACGGCAGCAGGTTGATAACGCCGGGACCGGCGGCACGCGACGACATCGCCGAAAGCACTCCGGTCAGGAGACAAAACAGGCTGTACAAGAACTTGATCGGCATAAAAGTCTTCACGGATTAGGAGATAAAAATAGGCCTTTTTTACGAAATATCCAAACCTTCGCCCGAAGAAACGCCCCGCAGCGAACCGGATTTTCGCACGACCGAAGCTCCCCTGCACCTTCGGACAAACGATAACATAGCGTATTTTCCATAATTTATTTTGAACTTATGTTCATAATTAATAACTTTGCGGAAACGAGTTTTTTGTCATGCCGCGTCCCCGCAAATGCTGTTACATCGCCCAACCGCCCGCCGTCGCGGGAATGCGTCCCGTCGGCGGAGATAGCGTCGCTCCCGAAGCCGTCACGCTTCGGTACGACGAATACGAAGCGATCCGCCTGATCGACCACCAGGGATTGACACAGGCCGCGGCGGCCGAGCGCATGGGCATCTCCCGCCCCACCTGCACGCGTCTCTACGACCGTGCCCGCCGCACGCTCGCCGCCGCGCTCGTCGAAGGGCGGCCGCTGCGCATCGAAGGCGGAAAGATCTGCCACTCCGAACGCTGGTACCGCTGCCCGCACTGCCGGCGCATCCACACCGGAACACTCCGCTGTCCGGCCTGCCGCCGCAATGAAGACTCCGAGATACTCGGACAACCGAATACAACATATAATCCTGTTAATACTGTCATCATGGAAAAAATCGCACTTCCGACCCGCAACGGCGCGGTCGACGACCACTTCGGCCACTGCGAATGCTACACGATCTTCACGCTCGACGCCGACCGCCGCATCGCCGGCCGCCAGACGCTACCCGCCGCCGAAGGCTGCGGCTGTAAATCCGACATCGCCCCCCGCCTGCACGCCATGGACGTCGACGTGATGCTTGCCGGCAACATGGGCGACGGGGCGAAAAACGTCCTCCAACGCAACGGTATCGCCGTCATCCGCGGCTGCCACGGGCCTGTCGAGGAGGTCGTCGCAGCCTATCTGGCCGGCCGGATCGCCGATTCGGGCGACGCCTGCGCACACCATCACGAAGGCGGCTGTCTCGAACACCGCGGGACGACAGGCTGGCACCTCGCCGAATGACGGAAACCGGTGCCGACGGCACGATCCGCAACCCTTCTGCGGCGATCTTTTCGAGAGGTCGCCGCTATTTTTCCGTAAAAAGCCACTTTCTGGAAAATTCTTCGTATTTTTGCCTCGCCGAGAGTTCCAACGGCGCGGCGAAGCTTCGCTGCGCCCGGATGAAAAGGGAATCGGGTGCAACTCCCGAACAGTTCCCGCTGCTGTAAATTCCGGCATCCGTCCCGAGCGACGGATGTACTCCGCGACACGTTCAGGCCACTGATTTCGATCGGGAAGGCGTCGCAGAAGGAAAAGTCAGAAGACCTGCTTTCGGCCCGAAAAGACGGATTCACGCCTGCGGGGTACGGGCCGGAAGCCGAATGCGCACACTGCATGCGCGACCTGCTGCCAGACCGATCCCTCTCCTCTCTCCCGCCGCCGCGATCCCGTCCGATACGACAAAGTTCGACGACTATGATACGATTCGGAACGATAGCGGCCGCATGGTGCGCCGTATTGCTGCTGGCAGCCTGCGAAAGTTCGGGGCCGGCTGAAAAAGAGGATTTCGACACGGGCGGCAGCGCGGGGGTCTTCTGCCTCTGCGAAGGCAACATGAACGCCGGCAACGCCTCGCTCTCCTACTACGACCCCGCCGCACGCACGGTGCAGAACGAGGTATTCTACCGTGCCAACGGCGCCAAACTGGGCGACGTGGCGCAATCGATCTTCCTGCGCGAAGGGCGCGTCTTCATCCCGATGGACAATTCGGGCGTGATCTGGGCCATCGACGCCGACACCTTCCGCGTCGAGGGGAAGCTCGAAGCGGCGAGCAGCCAGCACCCCGACGAGAACAACCACATCGTCGCGCCGCGCTACATCCACTTCCTGAGCGACACGAAAGCCTACGTGACCGACCTGTTCAGCCCCTACATCACCATCTTCGACCCCCGCACCTGCAAGATAACGGGCGCCATCCACACCGGTCAGGCTCCGTCGACGGGCAGCTACAACTCCACGGAACAGATGGCGCAGTACGACAAGTGGGTCTTCGTCAACTGCTGGTCGTACAGCAACAAGATCCTGGTCATCGACTCCGACCAGGACAAGGTGGTGCACGAAATCGAACTGCGGAGCATCCAGCCCAATTCGCTGGTCGTCGACCGCAACGGCAAACTGTGGGCGCTGACCGACGGCGGCTACGCCGGCAGCGAATACGGGCAGACCGAACCCTGTCTCTACCGCATCGACGCTGCGACCTGGCGCGTCGAACAGGAGTTCGTCTTCGAAAAGGAGGAGTATCCCTCGGAGCTCTGCATCAACGGTGCGGGCGACGTGCTCTACTTCATCAACGACGGCATCTGCAAGATGTCGGTCACGGCCGCGCACGCTCCCGTCAGGCCGTTGATCCCCAACGAGCGGCGGCACCAGATCTACGGTCTGGCGGTCGATCCCACGAGCGGGGAGATCTACGTGGGCGACGCGATCGATTTCGAACAGCCGGGCGTGGTCTACCGCTACCGCGACACCGGTCAGAGCGCCGAACTGGTCGACTCGTTCGGCGTGGGAATGCTACCCAGCGCCTTCGCATTCAAATAGGAAACCGCCATGAGAAAGACGCTCTCCCTGCTCGCCGCACTGCTCGCCGTCGCCTGCGGCGGGGACGAACAAACCGACACCTCGGCACTGCAACCCACCATTACGCAGCAGGAGGCCAACGCCCGCTACCGCGTGAAGGCGGGGCGCGAACTGCTCATCGCCCCGAGCTATACCAACGCCGAAGGGGCGCGCTTCACCTGGACGTGCGACGACGAGGTGGTCTGCCGCGAAGCCTCCTACGTCTTCCGGCGCGACAAGGCCGGCATCTACTACCTCTCGCTGCGCGTCGAAAATGACTACGGCGCCGCCGAGGACGAACTGCGCGTGCGGGTCGACGCGCTCGAAGCGCCCTGCATCACGCTCATCGAACCCGTCGGAGGGTTCACCGTCGCGGCCGACGCCGAACTGACGATCGCTCCCACCGTCGAGAACGGCCAGACGGCGCGCTTCCGATGGACGATCGACGGAGAAACGGTCGGCGAAGCGGCGGAGTACCTTTTCCGGCGGCACGAATGCGGCGACTACGAAGTGACGTTCAGCGCCGCGAACGACGACGGCGAGGACTCGGTCTCGTTCACTGTAAAAGTATTGTCTCCGGAGCAGATGCCCTTCTCGTGGGAATTTCCCCAGACGGTCTATAACGTCGCGCTGGGACGCACGATCCGCCTGAAAGGGTGGAACCCCGTCAACGCCTTCGACGCCGAATACATCTGGGAGGTCGACGGCACGGAGCGACAACGCGGAGCGCAGCTCGAATACCGCTTCGAAGCCCTCGAAGAAGGACCGCACGAAGTGACGGTCACCATGCGCAACAGCTATGCGACCCGCTCGCAAACACTGTCGGTCAACGTCTGTGCTGCCGAAGGCACCTATTACCGGCCCGCCGACGCCGCGAGCCGGGCGTCGACCGTCCGCGTCTTCGAGTACCTGCCCGCGCCCGGACTGTGGGTGAGCGGCTATATGTACGGCCCGCTCTTCACCGCCACGACGATGGCCGAAGCGTGCGCCTACGTGCAATCGCGCTTCGACATCAACTACATGATCTCGCTGGGAGCGTGGGGCGGCTACGTCGTCGCAGGCTTCGACCACAGCGTCGACAACAGCGGCGGCGGAGTCGACCTGGCCATCCGCGGCAATCCCTACTCCTACCAGTCGGAGCCAGGCGTCGTCTGGGTCGCACAGGACGAGAACGGCGACGGGGAACCCAACGACACGTGGTACGAACTGGCCGGTTCGGAGTACGACAGCGCTGAAACGATCTACGACTATTCGGTCACCTACTATCAGCCTACGCGCGCGCAGGCCGCCGTCGTCTGGCGCGACAACCGCGGCGGAGGGGGCACGATCGACCACAACGCCTACTGGAACCCTTCGGACAGCTACTATCAGCCGTGGCTGCCCGAAGGAGAGTGCACCTTCTACGGCACGCGCCTGCTGGACCGCTCGTACGTCGACGCTTCGGGGCAGACCGTCGTTCCTCCCTACGACTGGGGTTATGCCGACAACGCGGGCAAAAGCGACTACGACGGGCAGTTCTGCCTTTTCCGCCTGAGCAACGCCCGCACCTTCGACGGCCGGCCCGCCGACCTGAAATACATCGACTTCGTGAAGATACAGACCGGCCAGATGGGCAAGACCGCGCTGCTGGGCGAAACCTCCACCGAGGTGCACCACATCGTCGACTACCACCTTATCGACCGAGAAACCGAATAACCCATGCGCCGCCTCACGCTCCTTCCGCTGCTCATTCTCCCGCTGCTCGCCGCCGCGCAGGAGGAGCGCCCCGCGTGGTCGCTCCCGATCGAGGAGGTGCCGGTGGTGACCCGCCGCACGATGAAGGAGATCGGCGTGCAGCGCACGCAGCTGGATTCGACCGTGCTGCACGACAACATCTCGCTCTCGATGGCCGACGTGCTGACGCAGAACGCCAACCTCTTCATCAAGAGCTACGGCCGTGCCACGCTCGCGACGGCCGAATTCCGCGGCACGTCGCCCTCGCACACGCAGGTGACGTGGAACGGGATGCGGATCAACTCGCCGATGCTCGGCACGGTCGACTTCTCGATGATCCCCGCGTTCTTCATCGACGCCGCGACGCTGCTGCACGGCGCCTCGTCGATCGGCGTCACGGGCGGCGCACTGGGCGGCGCCGTCGTGCTCGGCACCCGCCCGTCCGCGCAGCGGGGCTGGCAAACGCAATACGTGCAGGGCGTCGGATCGTTCTCGACCTTCGACCAATACCTGCGCGTAAGCTACGGCGGCCAGCGGTGGAGCGCCTCGACGCGCGCGGTCTACTCCACCTCGGACAACGACTTCCGCTACACCAACTACGACAAGATGGAGCTCGTCTACGGCCCCGACGGCGCGGTGGTCGACACCTACCACCCCGTCGAGCGCAACCGCAGCGGCTACTTCCGCGACCTGCACCTGTTGCAGGAACTCTACTACAATCGCGGCGACGGCACGCGCTACGGCCTTTCGGCGTGGTATCTCCGCTCGAAACGCGGGCTGCCCTTCCTCTCGACCGACTACCGCGACGACGTGACGATCCTCAACGAACAACGCGAACAGACGCTGCGCGCCGTGGCCTCGTGGGAACGGCTGCGCGAGCGGCTCAAACTGGGAGCGAAACTCGGCTACGCCTACACCGCCTCGGCCTACGACTTCCGGCAACGCAACGCACAGGGAGCGCAGAGCGACCTAACGCTGAGCCGCAGCTATCTGCATACTCCCTACGGACAGTTCGAAGCCGAATACTACGTCGGCCGGCGCTGGCTCTTCACGGGCAACGTCGCGCTACACGTTCCGATGGTCGATTGCAGCGACAAGAGCCCCTACCACGAGGGCGACGTCTACGACCGTTACCGCGTGGAGCTGTCGGGACACCTCTCGGCCAAATGGCGGCCGACCGAACGCATCGGGCTGGCGGTCAACCTGCGCGGCGAACTCTACGACCGCCATGCCGTGCCGCTGATCCCCGCCTTTTTCTTCGACTGGGTCGTCTCCGAACGCGGCAACGTGGTACTCAAAGCCTCCGTGGCGCGCAACTACCGCTACCCGACGCTCAACGACCGCTACTACCAGCCGGGCGGCAACCCCGACCTGCGCCCCGAACACGGCTTCACCTACGACGGCGGCATATCGTTCGCACTGGGCGGCGAAGCGGAGGGCTACACGCTGCGGGGCGAGGCGACGCTCTTCGACTCGCACATCGACGACTGGATTCTCTGGGTGCAGGCGCGGCGCGGCTACTGGACGCCCCGCAACGTCCGCAAAGTCCACAACTACGGCGCCGAGACGAAGGTCGACGCCTCGGTGCGCCTCTCGCCCGACTGGCGGCTCGGCCTCGACGCCCACTTCGCATGGACCCCCTCGATCAACTACGGCGAACCGGTCAACGACGCCGACGCCTCCTACGGCAAACAGCTGGTCTACGTCCCCGAATACGCCGCGGCCGCCACGGCGACGCTGGGCTGGCGCCGCTGGACGCTCGTCTACAAATGGAACTATTACAGCGAACGCTATACCACCACGAGCAACGACACGTCGCTCCGCACCGGCCGGCTCGAACCCTACTACATGAGCGACCTCTCGCTCGAACGCTCCTTCGCGCTGCGATGGGCCGATCTGTCGCTCAAAGGGGTGGTGCGCAACCTCTTCAACGTCGAGTACGTCACCGTGCTCTCGCGCCCCATGCCCCGCCTCAACTACGAAATCTTTCTGGACATCCGACCCAAATTCCACACCCGCAAACGATGAGACGCCTCCTCCCCCTGCTCTGCGGCCTGCTGCTGGCCGCCTGCGGTCAGCGCGCCGCCCGCCCGATCGGCGACTTCACGCTGCCGGTCTACACGCCCCGCTACGCCTCGGGATTCGAGATCACGGGCGCTGCCGGAAGCCGCAGCACGCTCGTCACCGTCCACAACCCGTGGTACGGCGACGAGGTTACCGACCAGTACCTCTTCATCGCCCGCGACGGCGAACCGGCCCCCGCAGGTTTCGAGGGGCAGGTGCTGCGCGACGAGACGCGGCGCGTGGTCTGCATGTCGGGATCCTACATCGCCATGCTCGACGCCCTCGGAGCGGCCGACCGCGTGGTGGGCGTCTCCGGAGCGCAATACCTGATCAACGAAACGCTCCGCCGCCGCATCGCCCGCGGGGAGGCCGCCGACGTGGGATTCGACAGCAACGTCGATTTCGAACGGCTCATGGCGCTGCGCCCCGACCTGGTAATGCTCTTCGGCATCGGCGGGGCCGACACGGCGCTCACGGGAAAACTGCGCGAGCTGGGCATCCCCTACCTCTACATGGGCGAGCACTGCGAGGAGTCGCCGCTGGGCAAGAGCGAATGGGTGGTCGTCGCCGCCGAGATCGCAGGACTCCGCACGGAGGGTTCCCGCCTCTTCGCCGCCATTCCCGAACGCTACGAACGGCTGCGTGCCCTCGCCCAGCAGACCGCCGCACGGCCGCGCGTGATGCTCAACACCCCCTACCGCGACACCTGGTTCATGCCGGCGCGCAACAGCTACATGGTGCGGCTCCTCGAAGATGCCGGCGCACGGTACGTCTTCGAGGAGAACACGGCCACGCAGACGCTGCCGATCGACATCGAGCAGGCCTACTACCTCACGAGCAAGTCCGATTTCTGGCTCAACGTGAGCGGCTGCAACACCCTCGACGAAGTGCGCCGGCAGAATCCCCGGCTGGCCGACACGCCTCCCGTGCGCGAGGGGCGCGTCTACGACAACAACCGCCGCCGCAACGCGGCGGGCGGCAGCGATTTCTGGGAATCGGGCGTACTGCGTCCCGACCGCGTGCTGGCGGATCTGGTGCACATCTTCCACCCCGAACTCTCCGAAACGGACGAACTGTACTATTACCGGCAGCTGGAATAACGCGGAAGCCGCCCCGCTGCGCCGCATCCGACCGCTCCTTCGGTTTTCCCGCCGAAGACGGCCGCACCGCTCTTTTTCGGCAAATTTTTTGACGGTTCGAAAATAATCAGTATCTTTCGTTTCGTAAGACTCAGTATGTTGCGCCCGATGAAAAACGCCGACCGCCGACCGCTGCCCGCCCGCATCTTCCGTTTCTACTACGACGGATTCCGGGAGATGACGCTCGGACGGACGCTGTGGGCGATTATCCTCATCAAACTCTTCATCCTGTTCGTCGTCCTGCGGCTGCTCTTTTTCCCCGACGTCCTGGGCGGCAAGAGCGCCGAAGAGCGCGGCGAAATCGTGCGCAACGAACTGATAAAGCACGGATTGGAAACGCAAAACTGAAAAGCGTATGGTTTCGGAAATGCTACAAAGCGTGGAGTGGTCGCGGGCGCAGTTCGCCCTGACGGCCATTTACCATTGGCTCTTCGTCCCGCTGACGCTCGGTCTGAGCGTCCTGTGCGCGCTGATGGAGACCCGCTACTACCGCACGGGCGACCCCTTCTGGCGCAGCACGACGAAGTTCTGGATGCGGCTGTTCGGCATCAACTTCGCCATCGGCGTAGCCACGGGACTGATTCTCGAATTCGAGTTCGGCACCAACTGGTCGAACTACTCCAACTTCGTGGGCGACATCTTCGGTGCGCCGCTGGCCATCGAGGGGATCATGGCCTTCTTCCTCGAATCGACCTTCGTGGCGGTGATGTTCTTCGGCTGGGACAAGGTGAGCCGCGGCTTCCACCTCTCGGCCACGTGGCTCACGGCCATCGGCGCCAACCTTTCGGCGCTGTGGATTCTGGTGGCCAACAGCTGGATGCAGTATCCCGTCGGATGTTCGTTCAACATCGCCACGGTGCGCAACGAGATGGATTCGTTCTGGGACGTACTCTTCTCGCCCGTGGCGATCAACAAGTTCTCGCATACGGTCACCTCGTCGTTCCTCCTGGCGGCGATCTTCGTCATGGGCGTGAGCGCGTGGTACCTGCTGCGCGGACGCCACCGCCGCATGGCGCGCAGCAGCATCGCGCTGGCGTCGGTCTTCGGACTGGTCTTCGCCCTCGTGGCGGCCTTTTCGGGCGACCGCTCGGGTGCGATCGTGGCGCGCGTGCAGCCGATGAAGCTGGCGGCCATGGAGGCGCTCTACGACGGCGAGGAGGGGGCGCCGCTGACGGTGGTGGGCCTGCTGCGCCCCGAAGGGCAGCGCACCTGCGACGACGACGCCTTCTACTTCAAGATCGGCATCCCCAAGCTCCTCTCGCTGATGAGTTTCCGCTCGGCCGACGCCTTCGTGCCGGGGATCAACGATCTGGTTTACGGCAACGAGGAGCGGGGCATCCTCTCCACGGCCGAGAAAATGTCGCGCGGACGCCGTGCGATCGACCAGCTGGGCCGCTATCACGAAGCGCGCGAAAAGGGCGACGAAGCCGCGATGCACGAGGTCGAACGGCTTTTCGACGCCTCGACGCCCGAAGGGGCGGCCTTCCTGCGCGACTACTACGCCTACTTCGGCTACGGTTATCTCCGCTCGCCCCAGGAGACGGTGCCCAACGTGCCGCTGGTCTTCTATTCGTTCCGCGTCATGGTCGGTGCAGGCTGTTTCTTCATCCTGCTCTGTGCCGTCGTGTGGTGGCTCAACCGCCGCGACCGGCTCGCAGGCAAACGCTGGCTGCTGCGGGTGATGATCCTGTCGATCCCGCTGGCCTACCTCGCCTCGCAGGCGGGCTGGATCGTCGCCGAAGTGGGACGCCAGCCGTGGACGATCCAGAACCTGCTGCCTGCCTGCGTGTCGGGGTCGCACATCGCCGCCACGCCCGTGGCCGTCACATTCTTCATCTTCCTCGCGCTCTTCACGGTGCTGCTGGCGGCCGAACTGGCCATCATGCTGCGCCAGATCAAGATCGGACCTAACGAATAACGACTATGGACACACTGCTCTTTCTGCAACACTACTGGTGGTTCCTCATCTCCCTGCTGGGGGCGTTGCTGGTCTTCCTGCTCTTCGTACAGGGCGGTCAGGGATTGCTCTACACGATGGGGCGCACCGAAGCCGAACGCGACCTGGTCGTCAACGCGCTCGGCCGCAAATGGGAGTTCACCTTCACGACGCTCGTCACCTTCGGCGGCGCGTTCTTCGCCTCCTTCCCGTTATTCTACTCGACATCGTTCGGCGGCGCATTCTACGTCTGGATGGCCATTCTGCTGGTCTTCGTCGTGCAGGCCGTCTCCTACGAATACCGCCGCAAACCGTCCAACGTACTCGGCCAACGCACCTACGAGGCCTTTCTGGTACTCAACGGCGTGGCGGGGCCGCTGCTGCTGGGCGTCGCTGTGGGCACATTCTTCACCGGCGCGGAGTTCACCGTCAACCGCATGAACATGGCCGCCGTGGGCGGCGACACGGCCATATCGCAATGGGCGACGCCGTGGCACGGTCTCGAAGCGCTGACGGACGCACGCAATCTGCTGCTGGGAGTAGCCGTCTTCGCCCTTTCGCGGGTGCTGGCGCTCCACTTTTTCCTCAACAATCTCGACGACGAGACGCTGCGGCTGCGTGCGCGACGCCTGTCGTGCGGCTATTCGCTGCTCTTTCTGGCCGCGTTCCTCGCCTTCTTCGGGTGGCTGCTCTGCTCCGACGGTCGGGCGATCGACCCTGCCTCCGGCACGGTGAGCATCGAACCTTACAAATACCTGCACAATCTGCTGGCGATGCCGGCTGTCGCTATCGTACTGCTCGCAGGCGTCGCTGCGGTGCTGTGGGGACTTTGGAGCGGCGGGCGCAACGGCAGCCGGCGGGCGATCTGGTTCAGCGGCGCGGGAACGATCCTCACGGTGCTGGCACTGCTGCTGCTGGCGGGCTGGAACGATACCTGCTACTACCCGTCGCTGACGGACATGCAGTCTTCGCTGGCAATCACCAACAGTTCGTCGAGTCTCTTCACACTCAAAGTGATGAGCGTCGTCTCGCTGCTGATCCCCTTCGTCGCGGCCTACATCTGGTATGCGTGGAGGGCGTTGACCCGCCCGATCTCGGAACGCGAGGTCGAGGAGGCGGAACACAAATACTGATCGGGAAGGGAATACCGTTTATTATGGAGATCGTTTCGCCGCGGGAATCGCCGCAGGAGGTCGAACGGTTCACCGTCTATTTCCAAAGCCGACGGGCGAACGTTACCACCCGTGAGGCGAATGGTCGCGCCTTTACGGAATCGAACTGTGACCGCCGGCAGCCGCGCGGGAAGGCCGTCGTTCAGCGACGGCCTTTTCGTTCGCGGACGATGATCTTACGGCGCCGCACCGACCAGCCGAAATGGCCGATCAGCTCGCCCAGCCGGAAATATTCGCCGTGCGAATAGGCCACCAGCCCCGCTCGTTCCAGATCGAAACGCCCCGTGGCGGAATCGATGTAGCGGTCGTCGACCAGCACGTTGACGACCTCCGCCAGAAACATGTCGTGCGACCCGAGCGGCAGGATCTGCCGCACGCGGCACTCGACGACAACGGGCGACTCCTCCAACGCCGGAGCCGCCACGACCGCGCCGCGCAGGGGCGTGAGTCCCGTCTCGCGGAATTTGTCGTAGTCGCGACCCGAACGGACGCCGCACCAGTCGACGGCACGCGCCATGGCAGCCGTGGTGAGGTTGATCGTGAACTCGCCCGTGCGCGCGATCAGCGCATGGGAGTGGCGTTCGGGACGCACCGAGACGTAACACATCGGCGGTGCGGTGCAGACCGTCCCCGTCCACGCCACGGTCAGCAGGTTCCAGTTGTCGGGCGCATCGCCGCACCCCACCAGCACGGCCGGCAGCGGATAGATCATCGTGCCGGGTTTCCAACTCTCTTTCATCGTCCGTCGGGCGCCGCATGTGAGCGGCCGCACGGCAAAGATACGCTTTTCAGCCGAAATCCGTATCCCGCAGGCGGTGGTACCGCCTGAAAATCCGCCGGAGCGTTTCGGCTGCGATCCCGTTTCGGGTAAGGCATATTCTTTGCGTTCCGGCAGGGAAAACGCCCCGCCGCCCGCCGAAAGACGTGCCGCTTACCGAACCGATATGAATACGAACGAATTCGCCCGAACCCTGTTGCTCGGCATCAAAAACCTCCTTTCATGGATAGGCATTCCGCGCCACCTGCTCGACAAACTGGACGAGATCCTGTTTCTCGTGTGCATCGTCACGATCGCGTTCGTCGTGGCGGCCGTCGTCCACCTCCTGCTCGTCCGCGCGGCCAGGAAGATCCTCAAACGCAAACACCTCGATTTCTTCGATTCGCTGTTCCGGTACAGCGTCTTCCGCAAATCGACGGCGCTCATTCCGCCCCTGATCGTCTCCGCGCTGCTGCCCTTCGCCTTCGCCACCGACTCCGCATGGTTCACCGTAAGCGAACGGGTCACGTGGATCTACTTCTTCATCGTGCTGATGATCTCCGTCAACGCGATCCTGAACACCGTGGGCGACACGCTGAAAAACGACGGACAGTTGAAAAACCGTCCGATCAAGGGATTCATCCAGATCTTTCAGGTGATCTTCTCCTGCGTCGTGGTCATCGTCGTCGTCTCGATCCTGATCGACAAGTCGCCGGTCAACCTGATTACGGGGCTGGGCGCCTTCACGGCCGTCCTGATGCTGGTATTCAAGGACCCTATCCTGGGGCTGGTCGCGGGCGTGATGATCTCCGAGAACGACATGCTGCGCATCGGCGACTGGATCGAGATGCCCCAGAACGGCATCAACGGCACCGTGACCGACATCTCGCTGACGGTCATCAAAGTCCAGAATTTCGACAATACGATCGTCACCGTACCTCCGTACTCGCTGGTCTCCGGATCGTTCGTCAACTGGCGGGGCATGAGCGATTCGGGCGGACGCCGCATCATGCGCGAATACGCACTCAAACTCGACTGCATCAAACCCTGCACGCCCGAATTTCTGGAACGGATGAAGGCTTTCGACGAAGAACTGGCGCAATTCATCGCCGAAAAACAGCGGCAGGCGGCCGAGGGCAAGGTCGCCAACACGGAGAATCCCGACGGACTGGTCAACGGGACGATCGAGACGAATCTCGGTCTGCTGCGGGCCTACATGGCGTTGTACCTACGCCGGCACCCCTTCGTCAGCCGCGACTTGCTGCTGATGGTCCGGACGCTGCCCGCGACGGAGAACGGACTGCCGATCCAAATCTACTGCTTCTCCTCCGACAAGAACTGGCCGAGCTACGAATCCATTCAGGCTGAGATTATGGAGCACTTCGTCGCCGTATTACCGGCCTTCGAACTCTACGCATTCCAGCGCACGGGCGCCCGCGACGTCCTCCTCAACGGCATCGCCGCTTCCGGAAAAGCCGACCTGGCGACGATGGAGACCGCTCCCCTGCATACGGACCCTTCGGAAAAGCAGGGAACCTGAGATTCCGCCCGTTCGCGACAGAAAACGGGTGCATCCGAAAAAAGAGATATATTTCTTGTCCGAAACCGTATATCGAAATCACAGACAGGACATGACACGAATCGCAATCAAGCGGGTCTACGAACCCGCAACGGACACGGACGGACTGCGGGTGCTGGTCGACAAGCTCTGGCCGCGCGGCATCCGCAAGGAGGCGTTGCACTACGACCTGTGGGCGAAGGAGATCGCGCCCTCCGCTCCCCTCCGGAGATGGTTCCATGCCGACCCGCAAGGCCGTTGGGAAGAGTTCCGCAGACGGTATCTGCACGAACTGGCGGCGTCGCCCGCCGTGAGGGCGTTCGCCGCAAGGATCGAAAAGGAACCGCGCGCGACGCTTCTCTACGCCTCCAAAAATGCGGAGGAGAACCACGCGCGCGTGTTACGGGAGTATCTCGAACGGGAGTCGGGATGACATATCCGTTGCAGGAAAATGCGGACGGAGTCTTTGCGAACAGAATTTTGCGGCCAGAACCGGAGATGCAGGCTATGTTCTCGGAGATCGGCCTGCGCACCTGCAGGCGCGGCGCCTTTCCCCTGCCCGCCGGCGGCAGGGCAAGCCGGCAGGCAAAAAGTCGCCGGCAACGGCGAACTTTTTATTTGACGCGCAATCGAATTTATTCGGAATTGCGCGTCAAATAAAAAAGTCCGCGAACTTCGTTCACGGACTTTTCGCCTACCGGCTTGCGGAAAGGAGGGGATTCGAACCCCTGAAACCCTTTAGGGGTTTACTCGCTTTCCAGGCGGGCCAGTTCAACCACTCCTGCACCTTTCCCCGAATCAAAAAAAAAGAACCAACCATCCGACCGGTTGATTCTTTGCGGAGAGAGAGGGATTCGAACCCCCGGTACAGTTGCCCGTACACCGCATTTCGAGTGCGGCCCGATCGACCACTCCGGCATCTCTCCAAAATCGCCGCGGAACGGGGGAAGCCCCGCCTTCCGGCCCCGTCGGGAGCGACGTTTATCATCCTTTCGGGGCTGCAAATATAAACAAAATTTCTCAGATTGTTCTTTTTCACGATAAAAAAGTTGTCCGAAAGCGGAAATTCGCGCCTCACGCCCACCGATCCGTGCAGTATCCGCGCCCCGCACGCGTTTATATGAATGAAACCGGACGGTTATCGAAAATAATTCCTACCTTTGTTAGGAAACCGTTTCGATACTAAACCCGGTACGGTTTTCGTTAAACACACAGACAAACTACTCAAAACGTACGCACCATGAAAACAATGAAAACAGGGATCGGACTACTGTTGCTGGCACTGCTGACGACAGGCTGTTCCTCTGCGTACTACCAATCGGAGGGATACGCGGGCGACGACCTCTACGGCATCCACAATAAGACGAAGATCGCACAACGCGAAAAGGCCAAGGCCGAGGCAGAAAAAGCCGAAGCGGAGGCACGCCGCGCCAAATGGGAGGCCCTCATGGCGCAGGCGCAGGCCGACGACGCCGAAAACCGCTACTACGGCTCGAACGACTTCGACGATCTGGTGGCGGACGACTACGAAAGCGCCTACGAACGACGGCTGCGGGGCTTCGAATCGCCCACCTACAAGATGCCGTCGAGCTACTGGAACCTCCGTTACAGCGGAACGTTCAACTACCTGACGGCCTACGATCCGGCCTTCTACAACATCATCGTCATGGGCGACGAAGTGTGGGTAGAACCCAAATACATCACTTCGATGTTCGGCACGTGGGGACTGGCCACCGGCTTCGCGGCGGGGTATATGGCCGGCATCTACGGCAGCTGGTACAGCAGTTGGGGCTACGGCTGGCCCTATTACGGCTGGGGGTACGGCCCCTATTGGGGCTGGGGAGGCTGGTACAATCCGTGGTGGAACCACAGCTATTGGTACGGAGGCTACTATCCGTACTGGGGGCATCCGCACTGGGGACACCCGCATTACTATCGCCCGCGTCCCAACTACCGGCTCAACAACAACGGATCGATCCCGCGCAACTACCGCAGCTACGGTACGCCGTCGCGCAACGGCAGCTACCGCAACTACGGCACGTCGGGGAGCGGATCGCGCGGCGGAAGTTACAACAGCAACCGCAACAACAGCGGCGGCGTCTACTACAACAGCGGCGGCCGCCGCAACAACAGCAGCAATGTCTACCGCGGCAACGGGAACACGTACAACAATAACAGCTACAACGAACGCGAGAACAGCTACCGCAGCAACAGCACCTACCGCAACAATTCGGGCAGTTCGTTCAACAGCGGCTCGCGCGGCGGAAGCCGCAGCGGAAGCTACAACAGCGGGGGCGGTTCGCGTGGCGGAAGCGGAGGCGGCACCTCGTCGGGCGGCAGCCGCGGATTCCGGGGGCGTTAAATGTTCAACCGAGTTAAACAGCATCGGATTATGAGAAAGTTACATATTGCAATATGGGCGGCCGCACTGGTTGCGGCAGGATCGTTGCAGGCGCAGCAGCGCGGGACACTGGCCTTCGGCGGCGCCGTACTGAACCAGGACGGCGTATTGGCCGGCGAAATGGCGCAGATGTCGCAGCCGCAGGCATTGGGCACGGCCCGCTCGATGGCACTCGGCGGAGCCTTCACCTCGCTGGGAGCCGACCTGGCCTCGATGTCGATCAATCCGGCGGGGCTGGGCATGTACCGCCGCAACGAAATCGCGCTGACGCCGATGATGACCTTCCAGTCGTCGGAGACACCCGGCACGATGTCCTATGCCAAGAACGGCAAGAACCGCTTTTCGATGGCCAACTTCGGCGCGGCGCTCAACGCCTACGAAGGGACGGGCACGCTCACCAGCTTCACGGTGGGCATCGGGCTGAACCGCATCGCGGATTTCAACAGCCGCTACTCCTACAAGACCGATACGCCCTATGCCGGAGGTTCGGTATGGGCGCCGACGATCGCCGACATCTTCGGGCAGCAGCTCGGACAGGCCGGCATCTTCCCCAAAAACAAGAATGAGGGATTGGAATACGCGATCAACCCCTATTACTGGCCGGCAGCACTGGGTTACAACTGTTATATGATCAGCGTCGATCCTGAGGCAGAAAATCCCACCTATGTTCCCGACTGCATCGGCAGCAACGCGTCGATCCTCCATTACATGGACGTCGTCAATTCGGGTTCGATCAACGAGTTCACCATCTCGGCGGGCGCCAATCTGAACAACATCGTCTATATCGGCGCCACGATCGGCATCCAGAGCGTACACAAGGCCACGGGCGTCTACTACGGCGAGGATTACCGCTACGACCACGACCAGGCAATTAATTCAGCCGGCGAGGAGCTCGAAACGCAGCTGGACTACGCCGACCTCTACCAGAAATCGGTGCTCGACGGTTCGGGCGTCAATTTCAAACTGGGCGTAACCGTCCGGCCGATCGAAAGCCTGCGCATCGGCGTGGCATTCCATACGCCGACCTACTATTCGCTCGAACGCAGCTACTACGGCGACATCACGACACAGATGTACAACAACGCCACCGAAAAGACAGAGATCAATCAGGACGGTACGCCCTATCAGGACGATATGGGCAGCAACTCGTGGTGCTTCACCTCGCCGGCGCGCCTGCTGTTCGGCATCTCCTACACCTTCGGGAACTTCGGCCTGATTACGGTCGACTACGAACGCGACTGGTACAACGGCATCCGCGTGAAGAATACACCCGACGGCTTCGAGCCCTACCCCGAAGAGTACAAGGCCGAATTCAAACAGGCTTTCCAGGGTACGAACACGATCCGCGCCGGCGTCGAGTTCAAGCCGCTGCCGACGATAGCGCTGCGCGTAGGCGCGGGCTACACCGACTCGATGTTCAAAAACAGGGAGCATTACTACGACTCGCCGCTCACGTACGAAACCCGCTACATCACCGCCGGCGTCGGGTTCAACCTTTCGCGCTACGTGACGCTCGATCTGGCCTACCAGAACGTCACCGACAAACAGACGAAGTATCGGCTCTTTTACAGCATCGAGAATGCGACGGGCGATTTCTTCACCACCACGGGGTTGTTCGACACCAAGTCGAAACGGCACAATGTGGCCATGTCGCTGATTTTCCGATTCTAATTACCAAATCGCAGATCGCACGACGGACGGCTTCGCGGAGCCGTCCGTCTCTTTTGCAGCCCGCAAGGACAAAGCCTCCGGTCTGCCGCAACGGACACAAAAAAAAGTCACGGTCGCACGGAACGTACGACAAATTCCGCGATGCACCGCAGACGGAAACACGGCGGACGCAGATGCGAACGCCCGAATTCCGCATCGTATCGTCGAAAGAAGCACTCCGCGCAACGGTTAATTCTCAGCCGATCATTCGCGATTCCCGATTTATTTTGCTAATTTTGTCGCTCGGAAAATACCGAAAAGCAAGCATATGGCAAAAGAACTCAAAGATTTGACCAAATCCGAGGAGAACTACTCGCAATGGTACAACGATCTGGTCGTGAAGGCCGGCCTGGCCGAGAACTCGGCCGTCCGCGGCTGCATGGTCATCAAACCCTACGGTTATGCCATCTGGGAGAAGATGCAGGCCATTCTGGACCGGATGTTCAAGCAGACGGGCCACGAGAACGCCTACTTCCCGCTCTTCATCCCCAAGTCCTTCTTCTCGAAGGAGGCGCACCACGTCGAAGGCTTCGCCAAGGAGTGCGCCGTAGTGACGCACTACCGGCTGAAAAACGATCCCGAAGGCAAGGGCGTGGTGGTCGATCCCGACGCCAGGCTCGAAGAGGAACTGATCGTGCGCCCTACGTCGGAGACGATCATCTGGAATACCTATAAGAACTGGATCCACTCCTACCGCGACCTGCCGATCCTGTGCAACCAGTGGGCCAACGTCGTGCGCTGGGAGATGCGCACGCGCCTGTTCCTCCGCACGGCCGAATTCCTGTGGCAGGAGGGGCACACCGCCCACGAGACGCGCGAGGAGGCGATCGCCGAGGCCACGAAGATGATAAACGTCTACAAGGAGTTCGCCGAGCGATACATGGCCCTGCCCGTGATCGTGGGCCACAAGTCGCCCAACGAACGGTTCGCAGGCGCCGAGGACACGCTCACGATCGAGGCGCTGATGCAGGACGGCAAGGCGTTGCAGAGCGGTACGTCGCACTTTCTGGGGCAGAATTTCGCCAAGGCGTTCGACGTGCAGTTCACCAACAAGGAGGGCAAGCTCGAATACGTGTGGGCCACGTCGTGGGGCGTCTCGACCCGCCTGATGGGAGCGCTCATCATGGCCCATTCGGACAACAACGGGCTGGTGCTGCCGCCGGCGCTCGCGCCGATCCAGGCGGTGCTCGTCCCGATCTACAAGGGCGAGGAGCAGATGAAGACGATCGTCGCCAAGCTCGACGCGATCGCCGCCGAACTCCGCGCACGCGGACTGAGCGTCAAGGTCGACGCGCGCGATAATGTCCGTTCGGGCTTCAAGTTCGCCGAATACGAACTCAAAGGCGTACCGGTGCGGCTGGCGCTCGGCCCGCGCGATCTGGAAAACGGCACGATCGAACTGATGCGCCGCGACACGCTCGAAAAGGAGGTCGTACCGCAGGAGGGGCTGATCGACCGCGTGGCAGCGCTGATGGACGAAATCCAGCAAGGCATCTTCGACAGGGCCAGGTCGTTCCGCGATTCGATGATTACGCCCGTCGATACGTGGGAGGAGTTCGTCCGCACGCTCGACACCAAAGGCGGCTTCGTGGCGGCGCACTGGGACGGCACCGTCGAGACCGAGGTGGCGATCAAGGAGGCGACCAAAGCCACGATCCGCTGCATCCCGCTCGACGCCGTCGACGAAGAGGGCGTCTGCATCTATTCGGGCAAGCCGTCGCACCGGCGCGTGCTCTTCGCTCGGAGCTATTGACCGGACAGGCCGGCGCAATCGACCGAATCGAATGCAAAGCGACGGCGGGAACAATCCGCCGCCGCTTTTCTAATTTCACATACGACCGCTATGACAGAACGAACCCTCGGCCGCGAACAGGCCATCTACCGCGTCACATGGATCGGTTTCGCAGTCAATCTGGTACTGAGCGCCGGGAAACTTGCCGCCGGTATCTGGGGACACAGCGCGGCCATGGTGGCCGACGCCATCCATTCGGTGTCGGACTTCGCCACCGATCTGGTGGTGCTGCTCTTCGTGCGCGTTTCGGCCAAACCGCGCGACGACGACCATGACTACGGCCACGGGAAATACGAAACGCTGGCCACGCTCATCATCGGCGCAGCGCTTGCAGGCGTGGGAATCAAGCTGTTGTGGAGCGGAGGCACAGCGATCCGCGACTTCACGCGAGGCCTCCTTCCGACACAGCCGGGCGTCGTGGCACTGTGGGCGGCCGTCGTATCGATCGTCGCCAAAGAAGCGCTCTATCGCTACACGGCGCGCGTCGGCCGAAGGGTCAACAGCCCCTCGGTCGTGGCCAACGCATGGCATCACCGCAGCGACGCGCTCTCGTCGGTAGGCACGCTCGTCGGAATCGGCTGCGCCTATTTCCTGGGCGGCGGCTGGCGGCTGGCAGACCCCGCGGCGGCGATCGTCGTGGCGCTGCTGATCCTGCGCGTGGCGTGGCAGCTGATGAAAATGGGGATGGACGAACTGCTCGAAAAATCGCTGCCCCGCGAGCAGGAGGAACACATCCTGACGTTGATCGCGGCCGATCCGGCCGTCGCGTCGCCGCATAACCTGCGCACGCGGCGTATCGGGCAGAACATCGCCGTCGAGGTGCATATCCGCGTCGACGGCGCGATGACGGTCACCGAATCGCACCGGCTCACCGTCGACATCGAGCGGCGGCTGCGCGACGCCTACGGGGAAGGGACGATCGTCTCGATCCACGTCGAACCCCGCAAACAGCCGCCGGTCAACGAATCGAAGTAAGAGACCGTCAAATTGTCAGGTTCGGCGTTCGGTTTTCCGAACGTCCGGAAAATCGAACGTGAGTATGTCTTCTCGCGCTATTTTCCGGCCCGCATGTCCCGTTTTTCGATTTCTCCGCGACAAAATGCACGTCGAGACTTCCTCCGGCCCGATTCTTGCGTACGCACCGTAACGGTCGGAAAGGCGGTTGCAGTATGCGAATTGCTAAAAAATTTGGAAATTTGCAAAAAAGTGATTATCTTGCCACCGTAGAATCCCCTCCGAAAGGGTTCGAAGAGTTGAAAACAACCGACTTCCGGATGCCGGACGGGGAGAGACACATAGAATTTAACTATTAAAAGCGGATTGCCTATCGAAAAATTCTACTCTTTATAATTGCTAAATAAGGAGAAGAGTATGAACGTTCAAGTAGTAAGTGATCAGAAATTGCTTAATTGCTACCTTTCGGGCGACCGGAATGCTATTTCCCAATTGATCGAACGCCACAGCCGTCGTGTCCGCGACTATATCCAGATGATGGTCAAGGACGGCGATGTCGCAGACGATATTTTCCAAGAGACCTTTATCAAAGCCGTGCGCGTCATCGACGAGGGCCGCTATACCGACAACGGGCGGTTTCTCTCGTGGATTCTGCGCATCGCGCACAACCAGGTGATCGACCACTTCCGCGCCCAGAAACAGAACCGGCAGCTCAACGAGGCCGAAGCCGGTTACGACGTATTGGGTACGTTGCGGCTGGCGGAACGCACCGTCGAAGACGAAATCGTCTGCGAGCAGATCGCCAGCGATGTCCGCCGCATGGTGGAGCTGCTGCCCGACGAACAGCGCGAGGTGGTGATGATGCGCTACTATTCGGGCCTAAGTTTCAAGGAGATCGCCGAACAGACCGGTGTCAGCATCAACACGGCGCTGGGGCGTATGCGGTACGCGCTGATCAATCTTCGGAAAATGATCAAGGAAAAAAACCTGATTTTAAGTTAGAAGAGGCACAATAAGTCACGGGATGGTCGCGTTTATGATATGTGAATTTCATAACACCGACAGCCTATGAAAGAACTGGACACAGAAAACGCGAACGGCATCGCCGACGATGACGATTTGCTAATGAAGGAGGTGATAGGGGAAGACTCGGACCTGTTTTTCCTCGACGCTTACCTCCGAGACATCCTTCAGAAGAGATAGAGAGGGTTAATTTTTGATGGAGGAGGGAGCCGGCCGAAAGGTCGGCTCCTGTTTTTTTCGCTGCCGGCCGACGCCTCGCCACGGACTTTTACGGCGGCGGCACTCTTCGCCCCCCTATTTTTCCCTTATTTTCGCCGCAACGCCTGCGCACCCGCCTCGCCGGCACGCAGGTTCGGCACGTCCCCTCGCAACCGCCGGAGCGGAACCTCCGAAAAAAGCGGCAGCGGACGGCCCCCTCGCCGATCCCGACGGACGTCCCCGCTCACCGCGCCGACTGCCGTTCGATCCATGCCATCAAGACCTCCACGACATATCGCTGTTCCCGTGCGGTCAGCTCCCGACCAGCAGGGATCGCATGCCACTTAGCCAGACAACCGCGGCAGCAGCAGGCTGTGGCATGCTGAGCGATGAAAACGGGGTGCCCCCGCATGGGCGTCTGCCTGCCGTCGTTGGGAATAAACGCCGGCGCGAGCCGCCGACGCACGAAATCTTCGGCATGACGGCGGATGACCGCCATTCCCCGGCGTTCGATACAGGCGACCTCTTCGGACCCCAGACGGAACCGGCTGCGGAAATCGGACTGCGCCAACCGCGCGAAAAGCGCCTCGAACGGAGATGCCTGCATCAGATACTCCTTACGGTTTTGGTCCATATCGTTTCACTCGACGGGACAAAGATAACGCCGAACGACCGCTTCCGGACAGCGGCGGCGGAATTTTATTCATGCTTCTCCGCCAAATATCCCTGCAATGTCCCGTGTCGGAAGTTCGCTCCGCCGCCTGCTATTCGTCGAAGTTCGTGCAGATCCGCCGTCGGCGAACGGCATCTTCGCACGCAACGTCCGTCAAATAGATCAAGAGGCACTTTTGCGGATAAGTTATTTTCCACCTCGTCCACGCACGAAAAAAGCGGAGAGCGCCCGTCAGTGTCCTAATCTCGACGGCGCTCTCCCGACAAACGTGTTGGCAAATACGTTTCCGTTCTCTCTCCACGAGGGCCGGATATTCCGAAACGAAAAATCCGGCCGCGGAATTCGCTGCCGGAGTATCGTATCGTCGAAAGTCTCTTCGTCCCGCCCCGTACATTCGCCGGAGCCGCTTCCCGTTCGATTCTGTTGCTGCCGAGAAGTCGTTTGCGACTTTCGCCCGTTACCCGCAGGCGCAAATTCCCAACCATTTCGTCAAGCCGAGCGCAATCGAGTTTGCTCGAATTGCCGAGGCGAGAAATGGAAGAAAAATTCAACCATTTCGTCAAGCCGAGCGCAATCGAGTTTGCTCGAATTGCCGAGGCGAGAAATGGAAGAACAAAGTTCAATCGCAACGGCAGGTCTTCTGACTCGTTCCGTCTGCGACGCCTTCCCGACCCGGAAGTCAGTGGCAAGAGAGTGTCGCACACGTTCGCTCCCCGAAGAGGGAAGCAGGAACATACAGCAGCGGGAACTGTTCGGGATTCACACCCGATTCCCATTTGATCCCCTCGGTCGGCGCCTTGCGGCGGGCTTCGGAGAACCGTTGCAGAGCAAAGATAACGATTTTTTCGAAACACGCAGCCGATTCCCCTATTTTTTTGACAGAAAAAGGAGGCCGCCGACAACCGGCAGCCTCCTTCCAGCCCCACGGCCGGCGGCGATCCCGCCGCCTCGCCGTGCGCTAATTCGTCAATTCATCGGGCATTGCGACGGGCTTGCCCGTGCGGCGCACCGTGGGCATCGGCGCCTTCCAGCCGCGCAGCCTGCTGCCGAGCTCGGCAGCCAGCTCCTTCACCTTTTCGGGATGTTCGGCAGCGAGGTTGCGCTGCTCGCCCAGATCGGTCGACAGGTCGTAAAGTTCCAGTTCGCCGGTCTGCATCCGGTAGACGAGTTTCCAGTCCCCCTTGCGCACGGCGCTCAGGTAGTCGATGTCCGCCAGATCGTAGGGCTTCCACTTGTGGGGATAGTGCAGCACCAGCACCCGTTCGGGATCGAGGCCCGACACCTCGGCGGGGATCACCAGCCGGTTGGCCTCCGCCTGCGATGCGATCTCGCCCCGGGCCGCAGCCTTCGCCGCGATCTCGGAACCCTTCGTGACCAGTTTCACCAGACTCTCGCCGTCCACCGCCTGCACGACGCGCGGATTGCGCACGCCGGCCACTTCGAGGAGCGTCGGGAAGAGGTCTTCGACGATCACGGGCGTATTCACGCGCGTGTTCGGTGCGACGCGGCCCGGCCAGCGGAACATGAGCGGCACGCGGACGCCTCCCTCGTAGCATGACCCCTTGCCTTCGCGCAGCGGTTTGTTCTGCGTGTGCAGCACGCCGCCCTTCTGCTTGTTTTCGCTGTTGCCGCCGTTGTCGGTCATGAAGACGACGACCGTATTCTTCTCGACCCCCATCTCTTTCAGATAGTCGAGCAGGTCGCCGAGGCTCTTGTCCACACCTTCGACCATCGAGGCATAACGCGCCTGCCCCTTGTCCATGCCCGCATCGAGATACTTCTGTATGAAGCGTTTGTCGGGCTGGATCGGCGTATGGGTGGCGTAGTGCGCCATATAGAGGAAGAAGGGCTCGCCGTGCCGGATGGGATATTCGAGCGTTTTGAGCGCCTCGCGCGTGAGCGCTTCGGTCAGGTGCACGCCCGTACCGTAATACTCGGTCATGTTCTGCACGGCCAGCATGTTCCACTTTTCGGGCGTATTGCCGTAATTCTCCTCGCTCTGGTAACTGCGCGGCATTCCGGCCACGTTGCCCGAAACGTTGACGACGAAGCCCATGTTGTAGGGACTGGCTCCCGGCGTACCGGCCGACGCCCAGTGCGCCTTGCCCACGTGAATGGTGAAATAGCCCGCATCCTTGAGCAGCTGCGGCAGCGGTGTGGCGTACTGCGTATGCGCCACGCCCGGAGCGGGACTCATGCCGTTGATGTTCCATTCCGGACGGATCAGTCTGTCCCCCGTATTCTCCTCGATCTGTCCCGTCTCCATCGCTACGGCGCCGCCCGTAGCGTCGCTGGGCGTGTCGCGCATCGTAGACGTCCAGTTGGTGATGCCCGTATGGGCGGCGTTCATGCCCGTGAGCAGGCTGGTGCGCGTCGGCGTCGAGACCGGACAGGCATAGGCGCTGGTCAGGATAACGCCCTCGCGAGCCAGCCGATCCATGTTGGGCGTATGGAACCGCAGATTGTTCGGATAGACCTCCTCGCCGTAAGCGACCGAGCTGTCCACCCAGCCCATATCGTCCACGAGAAAAAAGACGATGTTGGGTTTGTCGTCTTTCGCCAAGACAGCGGCAGGGGCCAGCAGCGACAGGCCCACCAATGATTTTCGGACAGGTTTCATCTTTTCGATTCAGATTGGTTTCGTAAATGGAATTACCTTTTGCGGTAAAGTTAAGAAAAAAGCGAGAAACCGCAAAACCGGACACTCAAACCGGAATAACTCCCGAAACGAATCGACGAATCTCTCTTCGGAATCGGAATGGGCAACCCCTCCAAACCGAAGATGAACCGTCCCGCACGCCGCCGGCAGACGATACACCCACCGTGCGGCGCCGTCGAACGAGGGGCCGCAAAGCGGAGTCTCCCCGCCCGGACAGCCCCGACTCGTCAAGCCTTGACCGCCACGGCGTCGATCTCGACGCGCGCACCCATCGGCAGACGCGCCACCTCGTAACAGACGCGCGCCGGCAGCGCGCCGGTGAAATAGGTGGCGTAAACGCCGTTCATCGCGGCGAAATCCCCGATGTCCTGCAACAGGACGGTGGTCTTCACCACATCCGACAGCGCATACCCCGCCTCGGCGAGAATGGCCGAAATGTTCTCGAGCGCCCGCCGCGTCTGCGCCTCGATGCCCTCGGCCATCAGGCCCGTCGCGGCGTCGATGGGCAACTGTCCCGATACATACAATGTGGTACCCGCGGCGATCGCCTGCGAATAGGGGCCGACGGCCTTGGGGGCCAGCGGCGAAGCAATGACTTTTTTCTGCATATCGATTCGGTTCAAAATTACATACAACGAACAACTTCCGTGCGCAAACGAGACCTCGGCCCTCCGGACCGCATCCGCCGGAATCGGAACCCGCCGAGGGGATCGATTCGCCGAGGGGAGGGGCTTCAACAAGCGTTTTCCGCGTCCGGCGGCTGTGCGAAACGGCTTTCCGCCGCCGCAGGCCGAAAACGGAAGGCGCCCGTATGCAAAGATAACAGATTAATTGCGTATATTTGTCGACCGAAAACAAAAAACTCATCCGTTGTCCCGTATGCAAACCCGCAACCGCTTCCGTCCGCTTTGTCTGCTCCTGCTGCTGGCCGCAGCTTCGGCCTGCTGCCCCTGCCGCAAATACCAGAAACTCTACGGCGCGCCGCTCGTCGGTACTCGCTGGCTGCTCATCCAGCTCGACGGCGAGGAGGTCGCCAATTCCGACGGACGCTTCTCGCTCCGCTTCGAAGACGCCAAACGATTGAGCGGACGAGGCGGCTGCAACCGCTACTCGGCCTCGTGCGACGCGGAGGCGGGCGGACATCTGCGCGTCGGCCCGATCGCCTCGACACGGATGACCTGCCCCGAAGCGCAGCGCGAACGGGCCTTCTTCGCCATGCTGCGCAGCGCCGTGCGCTACGAGCTGGACGCCAAGATGCTCATACTGAGCGACAGCATCGGCGTCCGTGCGGTATTCCAGGCCGCAGAAGAGGATCAGAACACTAAAAATCAAAAGATTAACTGATCCATCCGGCAACTCGCCAACCGGCGACATGCGGCGGAAAAGCCTCCCGCGCACATTTTCGTTTTTTGTAGATAATTTGTGGATAAGTTTCGCCGAAGCGAGGCACTTTTTTTCAGAAAAAAAGAAGACCTTTGTAAAGGTGCGTCTTCCCTGCACCGGACCGGAGTCCGAAAAAAAATAACAATAATATAAGGTATGTCAGCAAAAACCACCCCGAAAGGGCTCAAAGAGGTAACCTATAACGATGCCGTGGCACGATCGAAGGAGTACTTCGGCGGCGACGAACTGGCGGCGACGGTATGGGTTTCGAAATACGCCCTCAAAGATTCGTTCGGCCATATTTACGAAAGCTCGCCCGAAGATATGCACCACCGTATCGCCGCCGAGATCGAACGCATCGAGAAGAACTATCCCAACCCTCTGTCGCGCGACGAGATCTTCGCGCTGCTCGACCACTTCCGCTACGTCATCCCGCAGGGCGGCCCGATGACCGGTATCGGCAACAATCTGCAAATCGCTTCGCTGTCGAACTGCTTCGTCATCGGCCACAAGAAGCCCGCCGACTCCTACGGCGGCATCATCCGCATGGACGAGGAGCAGGTGCAGATCATGAAACGGCGCGGCGGCGTGGGACACGATCTCTCGCACCTGCGCCCCACGGGCAGTCCCGTGCTCAACTCGGCGCTCACGTCGACGGGTATCGTCCCCTTCATGGAGCGTTACTCCAACTCGACGCGCGAGGTGGCGCAGGACGGCCGCCGCGGTGCGCTGATGCTGACCATCTCGATCAAGCACCCCGACGCCGAGCGCTTCATCGACGCCAAGGTGGACACGTCGAAGGTGACGGGCGCCAACGTCTCGGTCAAGATCGACGACGAGTTCATGCGCGCGGCCATCGCCGGCAAACCCTACCACCAGCAGTTCCCCATCGACGCCGAGAAACCGATGTACGAGCAGGATATAGACGCCCGAGCGCTGTGGAAGAAGATCATCCACAACGCATGGAAGTCGGCCGAGCCGGGCGTGCTGTTCTGGGATACGATCCTGCGCGAAAGCGTCCCCGACTGCTATGCCGACGAAGGGTTCAACACCGTCTCGACCAATCCGTGCGGCGAAATTCCGCTCTGCCCCTACGACTCGTGCCGTCTGCTGGCGCTGAATCTTTACAGCTACGTCGACAAACCCTTCACCGCGGAGGCGTCGTTCGATTTCGCAAAATTCCGCGACCACGTGGGCAAGGCCATGCGCATGATGGACGACATCATCGACCTGGAACTGGAAAAGGTCGAGCAGATCATCGCCAAGATCGACGCCGATCCCGAAGAGGCCGATATCCGCTACGTGGAGAGCAACCTCTGGAAAAAAGTGCGCGAAATGGCGCTCAAAGGCCGCCGCACCGGCCTGGGCATCACCGCCGAAGGCGACATGATCGCCGCGCTGGGGATGCGCTACGGTTCGGACGAAGCGGTCGCATTCGCCGTCGAGGTGCACAAAACCCTGGCCCTGGCTGCCTACGGCGCATCGGTCGAGATGGCCGAAGAACGCGGGGCCTTCCCGCTCTACGACGCCGCGCGCGAGCTCGACAACCCGATGATCGCCCGCATCCGCGAGGCCGATCCGGCGCTCTACGAGCGGATGGTCAAGTCGGGACGCCGCAACATCGCCATGCTGACGATCGCCCCCACGGGTACCACGTCGCTCATGAGCCAGACGACGTCGGGCATCGAACCGGTCTTCCGTCCCGTCTACAAACGCCGCCGCAAGATCAACCCGTCGGATCACAACGTCAAGGTCGCCTTCGTGGACGACACGGGCGAGCGGTTCGAAGAGTTCTACGTCTTCCACCACAACTTCGTGGAATGGGCGCGCGTGAACGGGCACGATACCTCGACGCTCGCCACGATCTCCGACGCCGAGCTGGAGAAACTCGTCGCCGCGTCGCCCTACCACAAGGCGACGGCCAACGACATCGACTGGGTGGCCAAGGTCAAGATGCAGGGCGCAATCCAGAAGTGGGTCGACCACTCGATCTCGGTGACGGTCAACCTTCCCAACGAGGTGAGCGAGGAGTTGGTGGCCGACGTCTACCGCACGGCCTGGGAATGCGGCTGCAAGGGCGTCACGGTCTACCGCGACGGCTGCCGCGAAGGCGTGCTGCTGGACAAGAAACAGAAGAAGAAAGGGGGCAACAAAGGCGCTGCCGACGGATCGCTCAAACGCCCGAAGTCGCTGCCTGCGGACATCGTGCGGTTCAAGAACGGACAGGAGGAGTGGATCGCCTTCGTGGGCCTGATGGACGGCCGCCCCTACGAAATCTTCACCGGTAAACTCGAAGAGGACGCCCTCTACATCCCGCGCAAGATCACCAAAGGCAACATCATCAAGGTGCGCGAGGCCGACGGCAAGAAGCGCTACGATTTCCAATACACCGACCGCTACGGCTACACGAATACCGTGGGAGGCATTTCGCGTCTGTTCGACGAGGAGTTCTGGAACTACGCCAAGCTCATCTCCGGCGTGCTGCGGCACGGCATGCCCATCGACAACGTGGTATCGCTCATCGAGTCGCTGCATCTTAACAGCGAGACGATCAACACGTGGAAGAACGGCGTGGAGCGAGCGCTGAAACAGTATATCGTCGACGGCACCAAATCCAAGGAGAAGTGCCCGAGCTGCGGACAGGAGACGCTCGTCTACCAGAACGGCTGTCTCACGTGCGTCTCGTGCGGCTATTCGAAGTGCGGTTGATTCCTCGCGCCGGAACGAAACGGATTCCCCCGCCTGAGCCGATACGGCCCGGACGGGGGAATCCGTTTTCCGCTCCTTTCCGCGCCCGCGACGACCGGACGGAAGCCCGCAGACGGCAAGGCCCGCCCCACCTTGCCGCCGAACTCCTCCGCCCGCCGGCCCGATTCCGGCAGAAGGGTTCCGCCGGCCCGATCGCCGGTCGGAACGGGGACTCTCCCGCAAGAATCCGAAGCACGGACGAATTCCGATCAAAAAGACCGATACGCTATCCGATAGTTCCGCTTCCGCCCCATATCTTCCGTTTTGTCGCTTATTATCAGATCAAAAAAATGCAATAAATTCTTTTTTTAAATAAAAATACCTATTTTTGCATAGAATATGAATGTACAAGAAAGTCTGTGACTTCGTAGACAACACACACACGATTTGCACGAACTTTGAGAGAATCGAGTTTAACTTAAATATTCATTACTATGAAAAAATTATTCCTTTTGTGTGTATCCGCTCTGTTCGCTGCTGGCAGTTACGCCCAGACCAGCGAAGAGGTCGTTGTCATGGAAGTTCAAGATGTTCAGGCGGTTTCGAAGTATCCCAGCGTCAGAGGGTTCGTTTCGAACGGTTTCTGGGATAACTGGGAGCTCTCGTTCGGCGGCGGTCTGTCGATGATGAGCACCTCAAACCTCGTCTTCAAGGACATGCCCGGCAGCTTCGGCGACCGCCTCGGCTTCGAAGTGAACGTCGCCGCCACGAAGTGGTTCCACCCTGTATTCGGTGCCCGTCTGCAATTGGCCGGCGGTCGTTTCCGTAACATCTCGCAGTTAGGCGGCAATACGCAGCGCACGCCCTATATGTTCGTGCACACCGACCTGATGATCAACTTCTCGAACTGGGCGGGCGGCTACCGTGCAGACCGCGCCTACTACGCCGTTCCGTTCGTCGGCTTCGGTTACATGGCCATGGATTTCACGGACCGCGTGCACGATCTGGGCTACGGCACCAACCAGGAGCTCGCCTTCACGGCCGGTTTGCTGAACAAGTTCCGCATCGCCAAGGGCTGGGATCTCGACATCGAACTCAAAGGTATGCTCTTCGGCGAGAAGGATCTGCCCGCCTCGTTGAACAGCGGCGGCGCCTATGCCGTAGCTTACAGTGCGACGGCGGGTTTCACGCACCGCTTCAACGACCGCAACTGGAAGCGTCAGATGCCGCAGAAGTATACGGACGCCGACATCGCAGCCTACACGGCCGCTATCGCAGCGCTCGAAGGTTCGCTGGCCGCAGCCCGCAACAACGAGAAGTCGCTGGCAGACCAGCTGGCCGCAGCCAACAAGGCATTGCAGGATGCGAAGGGCAAGAAGGAGGTCTTCGTCAACGGAGCATGTCCCGCATTCTTCAAGATCAACAGCGCCGCACTGTCGCAGCGTAACAAGATCCTGCTCGATCTCGTAGCCGATGAGATCAACGCAAGCCCGGCCGACAAGACCTTCACCGTTTCGGGTTACGCCGACAAGGAGACGGGTAGCGCAGCCTACAACCAGAAGCTCTCCGAGGAGCGTGCCCAGGCCGTAGCCGAGTACCTCGAAAGCAAGGGCGTGAAGGCCGACCGCCTGATCGTCAAGGGCTACGGTGCAACGGTTCAGCCTTTCAGCGGCAACATCGAGAACAACCGCGTCGTCGTAATCAAATAAGCGACACGCATGCTTACAAACAGAAAGGCCGCACTTCGCAGTGCGGTCTTTCTGTTTTCCCTATGGATGCCGTCTTGCAGGAGGCAGGACGGACTTCCGCGGAAGCGGAATCCGGAGTCCGGAGCAAACCTCGGCGAACGGATCGTTCGCCCGAGGGGTCGAAATCCGGCCGAACAAAAAGCGGTCGGGAGCGGCATGTGCACGCTCCCGACCGTTTTCTCTGCGGACGCATCCCGCCTTACTTGACGATGACGGCATTGACCAGCCGCACCTTCGAAACCTCGTTGATACGGTCGCGCAGCGCCTCGCGCTGATAGAACAACTCCTGCCTTACGACGCTCGACTGCAACCGGACATAGAGAATCCGATTCTCCAACCGCAAATCGGTCGTGAGATTCGCCACGGCGTCGCCCACCACCTCGCGCCACGTATCGGGCAACCGCCCTTCGGCGACCTTCGCCGCCACATAGGGACGCGCGAAAAACTCTTCGAGCAGGTCGCCCATCAACATCGCTTTGGTCCGTCTCATCGTCTGTTATCCGTTCGTTCTCAACAGTCGTTTTCTCGCCATGGCATAGCTCGCGCAAGCGCGGCTCTGCCCATTTGGCTTAACGAAAACGTCGAATTTCTTTCGTCCATTTCTCGCCTCGGCAATTCGAGCAAGTTCGACTGCACTCGGCTTAACGAAATGGTTTGTCTCCTCGCAGCCGTTTTCCGCCCGGACATAAGCCCGAACAACTTCGGCTCTGCGCTCGAAGTACCTCAAATTCATGCCGTCCACCTCCCGTGCGGCATCCTGCACACGACCGGAGCATGGCGCCGCACGGCCGGAACCTCTTCCCGCAGAAACATATCCGCACGGCCGCAGGTCTTATTTCGCAATCTCCCCGTTCGCCACCACGTAGAGGCGATAGTCGCCGCCCTGCCGCCCGAGAATGGTCTCCAACCGTACCTTGTTGCAGTCGGTAATAACGATCTGCCCGAACTCCTCCCCCGACACCAGTTTGATGAGTTGTTCGACACGCCCCATGTCCAGCTTGTCGAACAGATCGTCGAGCAGCAGGATGGGCTTCTCCCCCTTGTCGGCACCGACGATGCGGTACTGCGCCAGTTTCAATGCCACGAGGAACGACTTCTGCTGCCCCTGAGAACCGTACTTGCGCAGCGGATAGCCGTCGATGCGCAGCACCAGGTCGTCGCGGTGGATGCCCGCGGTGGTGAACTGGTTCGCCAGATCGCGCTGCCGCGCACGCTGCAACAACTCCGTGAAAGGGGCCTCGGCCAGCTCCGAACGGTAGGTCAGCTCCACCTGTTCGCGCCGACCCGACAACAGGGCGTAGTACTCGCCGACGAGGGGTTGCAGCCGTTCGGCGAACACTTTCCGCTTCTCATAGATCGCCTGCCCGTGTTCGGCCAACTGCCGGTCGTAGATCGAGAGCATATCCTCGTCGGAGCCGACTTTGAGATAGCGGTTCCGTTCCGACAGCACGGCGTTGTAACGCATCACGGCCGAAAGATACCCCCGGTCGAGCTGCGAAATGCACCCGTTGAGATAGCGGCGCCGTTCGTCGGCGGCATCGCTCACGAGCGCCGTATCGGCGGGCGAGACGATCACGACGGGCACCAGCCCTACATGATCCGACAGGCGGTCGTACTCCTTGCCGTTGCGTTTGAGCGTCTTGCCGCCCCGACGGGCGAACGAGCAGACGATCTGTTCGCCGCGTCCGTCCGACCGTTCGTAACTCCCTTCGAGCAGGAAAAACTCCTCGCCGTGACGCACGCTCTGCGTATCGGTCATCGAGAAAGCCGACTTGCACATCGACAGGTAGTGGATCGCGTCGATGAAATTGGTCTTGCCCGCCCCGTTGTCGCCCACGAAACAATTGATCCCCGGGGTCAGCGGAAACTCCTCCTGACCGATATTCTTGAAATTGATGAGCGACAATCGTTTGAGATACATAGCTGCGGCCTTCCCGCCGAATCCCGATCGCGCACGGCACGTCGCATGCGCGGGAAGGCGGTTCGCCTCCAAAGGTACGAAAAATCGAAAAAAATACCAGCATAAGGTGTGGATATTGGACAAAAAAATGTATTTTTGTGCTTTGAATCGCAGAAAAATAAAAACTAAGATAACGACTATGGCAAAAATTCAGAATGCAGCGAATTCGACCGAGGAGAGCATCGGCATCGCAATGAGCCGCACCGAACTTTTTTTCGAGAAAAACGGAAAGGCGCTCACGCTGGGGCTGATCGTCCTGGTATTGCTGGGCGGCCTCTGGGTCGGCTACCGCAATCTCGTCAGCAAACCGCGTCACGAGAAGGCCGCCGAACTGCTCGCACAGGCGCAGAACAAATTCGAAGCCGATGACGCCGACTATACGGTCGCGCTCAACGGCGACGACAACGGCGCAGGCTTTCTCGAAGTGATCGAGCGCTACGGCTCGACCCCCGCAGGCAATCTGGCCAAGCACTATGCCGGCATCTGCTACCTCAAAGAGGGCGATTTGAAGAACGCCGCAGCCTATCTGGCCAAATACACGCCGGTGAAGGGCATTCCGGGATCCGTCGTCAATGCGCAGAACTACGGTTTGCAGGGCGACATCGCCGTCGACGAAGGCAACTACAAGGAGGCCGTGAAGTTCTTCGAGAAGGCCGTCGAGGCCGCCGACAACAACGCGACGGCTCCGATCTTCCTGATGAAGGCCGGCCGCGCCTACAAGGCGCTGGGCGACACCGCCAAGGCGAAAGAGTGCTTCGAGCGTATCGCGACCGCCTATCCGAGCTCCTTCGAAGCGCGCGACATCGAAAAATACATCAACAGTCTCTAACGAACGATGGCAACCAAGCACCGCAACCTGTCGCAACTCAACTCCCCGCTGCCGTCGGCCGAAGAGATGAAATTCGGTATCGTCGTGGCCGAGTGGAATCCCGAAGTGACCGAAGGACTGCTCAGCGGCGCCGTGCATACGCTGCGCAGCGCCGGATGCCCCGAACACAACATCCAGATCAAGTATGTTCCGGGGACGTTCGAACTGTCGCTGGGGGCCCAGTTTTTCGCGGAATACACCGACGTGGACGCCGTGATCGTACTCGGATGCGTCATTCAGGGAGATACGCGCCATTTCGATTTCGTCTGCCAGGGCGTGACGCAGGGCGTGATGCAGTTGCAGTTGCAATGGAACATGCCCATCGCCTTCGGCGTGCTCACGACCAACGACCTGCAACAGGCGCTCGACCGTTCGGGCGGCCGGCTGGGAAACAAGGGCGACGAAGCGGCGGCGGCGGCTATCCAGATGGTACATTTGCAGGACGAAATGGATACCGAAGAGAACGCGCTCGACCGCAAGGCCATCAACTGACGGATTCGGCACCGATACCCGAAGCGGAGTTTCAATCTTTTGAAACTCCGCTTTTTCATCGGCAGCCGCATAAAAAAGCGGGACGGATTTCATCCGCCCCGCAACTCTGCACTAATAACTAACTATTCCGTTAAGCCGAGCGCAATCGAGCTTGCTCGAATGCCGAGGCGAGAAATGGAAGAAAAAATTCAACCTCTCCGGAATAATTATTTTGCAGCTTCAACGACTTCGACAGCAGCCTCGGCCTTGCAGCAGGAATCGGCCTTGACCGAATCCGCGCACTCGCCGCAGCTCTCCGAAACCTCCTCGACAGCGACCTCGACGGTCTCTGCCTCGGCGGCAGCCTGCTTGTTCGCATTACCTGCGCACGATACCATCGCAGCGGCAGCGACTACAACGATGAAAGCATAGATTTTTTTCATGATAAGAATGAATTAAAGATGGTTAATCGCTGCAAATATATCCAATAGCCGGAGATAATCAAAAGAAAAAATTAAAAATCTTATTTTCACGCGAAACCGGCGGTTTCCAGAATTGCAATATATTGGTAACAAACGCATTACCGCCGACCTTCCACCCTCTATGAACGAACCGGAACCGTCCGCCGTCGCAAACGGCTCTCCGCCGCAAGCCTCTCCCTTCCCGTTCGGCCGCGCTGCGGTCCCGACCCCGACCGACGATGCCGGCAATCCACTCCGCCGTATGCGGCGGGACACCCTTTTCTGCCGGAGCTCGTATGATTCCTGCCGGAGGCGGGCAACGGGACACTTTCCAAAACGCGAACTTCACGCATCAACACCGGTGCAACCCGTCCGGCCGAATGCAAAGAGACGAAAATCCCCTCCGAAGAGGGGCTTCACGATGGAGATGCGAGGTTCGTTTTGCAGCCCGACCCGTTTCGCCTTCGCCCGCCAACCGCGAAAAACGCAGGAATCGGATACGAGCCGGTTACAAAAAGCCTCGAATTTCATTCGTCGGGCGTCGCGGCGGCAGGTTCGGCCGTCGGAACATCCTCCGTCCCGTCGGGACTCTGCGGCGCCGCAGCCTCCGGATTCTCTTCGAGCAGATCGGCCGCCGTCAGCGTCTCGCGCATCAGAAAGGCTTTGGGGAACTTCGCGCGCACACGTTCGAGCAGCATGATCGCCTCCTCGGAGGTGACGCATCGGCCCGCCGAAACCTTGAAATAGGGAATATCGTAAACCATGTCGACGCTCACGCCCGGAAACGACTCCTCGAAGCTCTTCTTCACCTCCTCGGCTTCGAAGCGGGCATTCTGCCCGTTGCTGGTGTAGAGATTGATGCGCCAGCCGCTATGCCGTTTTTCGGCGGCGCTGCGCGAGGCTGCCGAGAATGCCGCCGCCGCGTCGGGCGCTTCGTGAATCTCGACGCGGGCGCCGCTGTCCGGCTCGACAAGCCGCTGTTTGAACGCTTCGAGCGACTGGGCCTCTGCGGCCGTCGCCGCCGCCAGCGAAAGAAGCAAGATCGAAAAAATTGTTTTCATCATTCGGAATCCGTTAGTAAATCTTCGGGCCTCAGGCCAAAGGTATTCAAAAAATCCGACAACGGCATCCGGCGCCGGCCGATTTTTTTCACGGCGTCGCCCACGCGCAGCCGCAGCGCGAAGGAGACCGTCATGCGCTGCGTCTCGGCACGCTGCAACTTCCGCTGCACGGCATAGAGCGCCGCACGGTCGGGAACACGCAGCCGGCAACGCATCCGCACGTCGCCCTCCCAGCCGGACGCCACCGTCACCGTATCGCGCAACGTGGCGCGCAACACTTCGCCGCCGTCGTAGGCGAGCGACAGCACCGCCGCTTCGAACCGCAGCGGACGGCCGCCTCGATTGGCGACATGCAGCGTCACGTCCACACCGGCCGAACCGTAGGTCTCGACATCCTTCGGCACGATTCTGACCTCGCGCGCCAGATAACGATGGCAGCCGCCGAGCGTCGCGGCGGCCAGCAGCGCCAGGCAGAGGATATGCAGCCGCTTCAACACTTCTCGGCGGTATAAATCTGTGCGATGCCGAAACTCTGGCTCCGGGCACGGCAATCGCGGAACCCCGCTGCGGCGAGAATCGTCAGGAACTCCTCCGGCTGCGGAAATTCGTCCACCGAACGGGGCAGGTAGTCGTAAGCCTGCCGGTCGTGCGACAGCCAGCCCCCGATACGGGGCAGCACCCGATGCGAATACCAGTCGTAGAGCCGTCCGAAAACCGGCATCGTGGGCGTCGAAAACTCCAGAATGACGATCCGCCCGCCCGGCCGCAACGCCCGCGACAGCTCGGCGAGCCCCCGCCCGAGATCCCCGAAGTTGCGCACGCCGAAGGCCACGGTCACCACATCGACCGATCCGGCCGCCGCCACCGCCGTCTCGGCGTCGCCCGCTTCGAGCGTCACGCGCTCTTCCAATCCCCGCGCGGCGACCTTGCGGCGCGCCACGTCGAGCATCCCCTCCGACAGGTCGACGCCCTTGATATGGGCCTCCGGAATGCTGCGCGCCATCATCACCGCCAGATCGCCCGTGCCGGTGGCCATGTCGAGCACGCGGCGCGGATGCAGCCGCCCGACGATGCGCACCACGCGCCGCCGCCAGATGCGGTCGACGCTCAGCGAAAGGGTATGGTTCAGGCGGTCGTAGGCCGGTGCGATGTTGTCGAACATCGCCCGCACCTCCTCCTTTTTACTCAATTCGGTATCGTACGGTTTCATAATCAATCGGTTTTGATCGCTTCGTCGGGGCGGATACGGGCCACGAACGCAGCGGGGACGAGCAGCAGCGCGAGAATCGCTCCCGCCGCCGCGACGTCGACTGCCAGCCACCATCCCGCGCTCACCGCCACGGGAACCTCCGAGAGCATGTATCCCGCCGGGTCGAGCCGGAGCAGGTGGAAACGCGCCTGGAGCCAGCACAGCAAACCCGCCGCCAGATTGCCCCACAACAGGCCGCGCCCCACGATGAAGGCCGCGCGGTAGAGGAAAATGCGGCGGATGCGGCGGTTCTCCATCCCCATGGCCTTCAACAGCCCGATCATCCGCGTGCGCTCCAGCACCAGGATCAGCAGCGCCGAAGCCATGTTGAAAAACGCCACGGCCACCATCACTGCGATGACGACCGCCGCATTGACGTCGTGCGCCTTCAACCAGTCGAAGACCGCCGGATAGCGCTCGCCGACGCTCACGGCCACGACGCCGTCGGTCTCCGGCAGATCCGAACGCAGCAGGGCGTCGTTGACCGCTTCGGCCAGCCGGTCTGCCTGCCGCACGTCGCCGAGGAAGAGGTCGTATCCCGAAACCTCGCCGGACGACCACCCCGACAACCGCTGCACGTTGCGCAGGTCGGTCAGCGCCGTGCGCTCCAACTCCTCCATCCCCGTCGAATAGAGTCCCGACACCTTGAACCGGTCGCGGCGGGGCCTCTCGTCGCCGGCGACGAAGAGCATCTCCACCTTGTCGCCCGCATGTACGCCCAGCAGGCGCGCCGTGCGTGCGGAGAGCAGCAGCTCCTTCGTACGCAGCGAATCGCCTACGCGCGGCAGCCTCCCTTCGGTGAGCCGGCCGGCGAAAAACGACCAGTCGTAGGAGCCGTCCACCCCTTTGAGCGCCACGCCCTCCATGGCATCGCGCGTGCGCACGATCCCGCTCTTGACGGCATAGGGCGTCGCCCGCTGCACGCCGTCAACGGCGCGCAGCAACGCTTCGAACCGAGCAGTCGCCGCGACGGGCCGCGACTCCGCGGCGTAGATCCCGGCGCCGTCGATCACCTCGACCGGCGCCGAAAAGCCCACCATGCGGGCCGTCACTTCGCGTTTGAAACCGAGGATCACGGCCAGCGCCACGAGCATCACGGCCACCGATACGGCCACCGAAACCACGGCGATGCGCGACATCACCCCGGGCCGGTTCTCCGGCGAGGTGCGGGCGGTGCGGCGCGCTATGAAAAATTCGAGGTTCAAACGACAGCGATCTTCACTGTTAAATTTCATGCAAAGTAACACAATTTTTCCTATTTTTGCAGCAACATACCGCGTTATATGAAAAAACAGGCACTCATCACGGGCGCGACTTCGGGCATCGGACGCGCCACGGCCCTGCGGCTTTCGGCCGACGGGTGGGACGTCGCGGCCACCGGCCGCCGCGCCGAACGGCTCGACGCGCTGCGCCGCGAAATCGAGGCGGCGGGCGGCGGGTGCCGCACGCTCGCGTTCGACATCCGCGACGAAGCGGCGTGCCATGCGGCGCTCGACGGGCTGGAGCGGATCGACCTGCTGGTCAACAACGCCGGTCTGGCCGCCGGATTCGAGCACCTCGACCGCGGGTCGACGGCCGACTGGAACGCCATGATCGACACCAACGTCAAGGGGCTGCTCTACGTCTCGCAGATCGTCGCGCGCAAGATGATCGCCGCGGGCGGCGGGCACATCGTCAACATCGGCTCGATCGCCGGCACCGAACCCTACGAGAACGGCGCCGTCTACTGCGCCACCAAGCACGCCGTGCACGCCATTTCGCAGTCGATGCGCGCCGACCTGCTCTCGTACGGCATCAAGGTGAGCGAAGTGCGTCCCGGCATGGTCGAGACCGAATTCTCGGTGGTACGCTTCCACGGCGACCGCACGGCTGCCGACAACGTCTATCGGGGCGTCGAGCCCCTCACGGGCGACGACATAGCCGAAGCGATCGCATGGATCGCACAATTACCGGCGCATATGAACGTTAATGAAATCGTACTGATGCCCTCGCAGCAGGCGTGCCAGTACTACGTTCATCGCAAATCCTAAAAATCGAAAAAAATGTTACTCGCACACCTTATCCAGGCCGGATACTACGGCCACCCGAGCGGATTCTTCTACGGCATGTCGGCCGGAACGATGGGTTCGTGGATTCTCATTATCGTGATCGGCATCGTGGGCTGGATCGTACAGGCCCGTTTGCAGTCGGTCTTCGCCAAATACGCCCGGGTGCCCTTCCCGGGCGGGCTGACGGGCGCCGAGGTAGCCGAAAAGATGCTGCACGACAACGGTATCCGCAACGTGAAGGTCACCCATGTAGCGGGTCACCTGACCGACCATTTCAATCCGCAGACGATGACCGTCAATCTGAGCGACTCGGTCTACGCCTCGCGCAGCGTCGCGGCGGCGGCCGTCGCGGCCCACGAATGCGGCCACGCCGTGCAGCATGCGCGGGGATACGCTCCGCTCGAACTGCGTTCGCAACTGGTTCCGATCGTCAACTTCTCGGCCCGCACCGCGACGTTCGTCCTCATCGCGGGCATGATCCTGCTCGCCACGACCGACAATGCGTGGGTCTGCTGGATCGGCGTAGGGCTGATCGCCGTATCGGCGCTCTTCTCGATCGTGACGCTTCCGGTCGAGTACAACGCTTCGGAGCGTGCGCTGGCATGGCTCGAATCGAGCCGCACGATGCAGGGCGCGGAACTGGCGCAAGCGCGCGAAGCGCTGACATGGGCGGCACGCACCTATCTCGTCGCCGCGCTGAGCGCCATCGCCACGGTGCTCTACTACGCCATGCTGATTCTCGGACGAGGCAACAACCGCGACTGAATGGCCCCGCAGGATTACACCCGACGCAGTTTCCAGGCGGCCGCCGCACTGATCGCAGTGCTCGTCTGCGTCGCCTTCATCCCGCCGCAGACGATCTGCGGCATTCCGCTCCGCCGGGCCAACATCCTCTCGGACGTCCTCCGTTTCGACGACAAGGAAGCAGCGGACGAGACGTTGCCGGAGCTCGACGACGAGTTCTCGGGCGACTTCCACCGCTTCGCGGGGCAGCTCGACGCCGGCGAAGCGCCCCTGCCGGCCGATTCGATCGCAGCGGAGCCGCCTGCCGCCGACACGCTGTCCGCCGCACCGCAGCTCGCTTTCGAATGGACGCCCGCCGACAGCGAACCGCCGACGGAACCTCCTACGGGCGATACCGCACGGTTATTGACGACGCTTACCCCGATCGAAGATTTCGATACGCTCGCCGACGGCCCCCTGTACCGCTTCTGCGCGCGACTGGCCGACACCGCCCGCCGCACACCCGTGCGCATCGCCGTACTGGGCGACTCGTTCATCGAGGGCGACATCCTCACGGCCGACCTGCGCGAACAGCTGCAACTGCGCTACGGCGGCCGCGGCTGCGGTTTCGCGCCGATGTCCTCGCCCCTGACAGGCTACCGCCGCACGGTAGGCACCCGTTCGGCGGGATGGAACTCCTACAACATCATGCAGCGCCGCACTACGCCCGAGGCGCTGCGCGGCGACTACTCCGTTTCGGGCTGGCTCTGCCGCCCCGCCGACGGTGCGACGGTACGCTGGACGGGCAGCGACTTCCGCCGCCGCCTCGACCGTTGCGGCGTGGCGCGTCTGCTCTTCATCAGCCGCGAGCCGAGCCGGCTGGAACTCACGCTCAACGATTCGCTGCACCGCACCTTCGACATACCGGCGTCGGAAGCCCTCCGTCAGATCGTCGTACGGGCGCCGGTCGCATCGCTCGCCCTCCGCGTCGTACGGGGCGGAGCTGGATTCACCGGTTACGGCGTACAGTTCGAGGACGCGGCGGGCGTGACGGTCGACAACTACTCGATCCGCAGCAACAACGGACAGGCGCTTTTCGGCACAAACCCCTCGGTCAACGCCCAGATCGACGCCTTCGCGGAGTACGATCTGGTCATCCTGCAATACGGACTGAACATCATGCAGGAGGGGGTCACCAACTACTCGGCCTACGCCGCCCGCGTGGAGAAGATGATCGCCTTCGTGCGCAGCTGTTTCCCCGAGGCGGCGGTGCTGGTGCTCTCGACCAGCGACCGTTCGGTGAAGTCCGACACGGGATTCGCCCCGATGTCGTCGGCGCCGGCGATGGTCGACTGGCAACGCCGCGCAGCCCGTGCCACAGGCGCCGCTTTCTGGTCGGTCTACGACGCCATGCGGGCGCAGGGCGGCATGGAACGTTTCGTCGCCAACGGCTGGGCGGGCAAGGACTATACCCATATCAACTACGCCGGCGGCCGTCAGGTAGCCTATGCGCTGGTCGATGCGCTGGATGCCCGCGTAGCCGCGATCCTGCGCCAGCGGCAACAGGCCGCACTGCCCGAACCGGTGCTCGACAGCTCGAAAATCGCAGCGCTCGACGAGACGATGAACCTCCGCCCGCAACCGATCGAACCCCGTTGAACCGATGGAGAGCCTCCGAGAGATAATCGACCGCGTCCTGCCGCTGCTGAGCTACGATCCGCAGGCGCCGATGCTTTTCAGCAGCGGGCTCTTCCTCTTTCTCTTCGCCGCGTTCGCCTTCTTCTACGGCTTCATGCGGCGTACGCCGGCGCTGCGCATCTGGTACGTCATCGCCTTCTCGCTCTACTTCTACTACAAGTCGAGCGGCATCTATCTGCTGCTGCTCGTCGGGGTCTCCGTCAGCGATTTCTGGATCGGGCGGGCTATCGCGCACGTGGGCTCGCGACGCGCCCAACGGGCGCTCGTGGCGCTGAGCATCGCGGCCGATCTGGCCGTGCTGGGTTACTTCAAGTACACCAATTTCTTCATCGAGATCGCCCGCGACCTCTTCGGCGCGGGATTCCTCGAATTCCAGAACATCTTCCTGCCCGTCGGCATCTCGTTCTTCCTGTTCCAGTCGCTCAGCTACACGATCGACATCTACCGCGGTTCGCTCAAACCCGTCGACCGCTGGGGCGACTACCTCTTCTACCTCTCGTTCTTTCCGCAGCTGGTCGCAGGCCCGATCGTCCGCGCCCGCGACTTTCTGGTGCAGATCCGTCAGAACCCGATCGCCGTCTCGCGCGAGATGTTCGGCACGGGCATCTATCTCATCACCATCGGTCTGTTCAAGAAGGCCGTCATCTCGGACTATATCTCGCTCAACTTCGTCGACCGCATCTTCGACGACCCTGCGCTCTATTCGGGCATGGAGTGTCTGGCAGCCGTCTACGGCTATGCCCTTCAAATCTACTGCGACTTCTCGGGTTATTCGGACATGGCCATCGGCCTGGCACTGCTGCTGGGCTTCCGCTTCCCGAAGAACTTCGACGCCCCCTACCACTCGGCCACGATCACCGAATTCTGGCGGCGGTGGCACATCTCGCTCTCGATGTGGCTCCGCGACTATCTCTACATCTCGCTGGGCGGCAACCGCAAGGGGCGCCTGCGCACCTATTTCAACCTGCTCGTCACCATGGTTCTCGGCGGGCTGTGGCACGGCGCGGCGATCCGTTTCGTACTGTGGGGGACGCTGCACGGCGTAGCGCTGGCGCTGCACAAGCTCTGGCTCTCGGTCGTCCCCGGCGCCAAAGTCTCGGGATACCAGATGCACCCGCTCAGCCGACTGGCCGGTATCCTCGTGACTTTCCACCTGGTCTGCTTCGGCTGGCTGCTCTTCCGCGCCGATTCGATGCGCACCGTGCAGCTGATGCTGCATCAGATCACCGACAATTTCCACTTACAGCTGCTGCCCCAGATGCTCGCCGGTTACGGCGGCGTCTTCGCCCTCGTGGGGCTGGGTTATCTGCTGCACATGCTCCCCGGCCGCGCCGACGCCGCGGCACGCCGCGCGGTGGTCGCCTCGCCCTTCTGGGTGCAGGTGTTGCTGCTCGCCTCCGTGGCATGGGGCGTCATGCAGATCCAGTCGAGCAGCATCCAACCCTTCATCTACTTCCAATTCTGATCCTGCGATGATTCCGCTCTACACCTTCGACCACGCGCTCTTCCTGGCGCTCAATTTCGACGGCGGCCTCGTGATGGACCGTCTGATGATCCTCGTTTCGGGCACCGCGATGTGGCTGCCGCTCTATGCGTTGATTCTCTGGCTCGTCTGGCGGCGGGAAGGGTGGCGCCGCACGCTGCTCTTCGCCGCGGCGATCGTGCTGGCGATCGTGCTGGCGGACATGGCGGCCGGCATCTTCAAGCATTCCGGCCCGCTCAAAGGGCTGTGGGCCGATTTCCCGCCCCGCTGGCGGCCGATGTTCACCCCCTCGCTCGAAGGGTTGGAGATCGCACCCGACACACTGATGCGCTGGCGTTTCGAAGGCCATGCGACGCCCGGCATCGTCCACGTCCCCGAAGGGGCGCTGGGCGGGAAATTCGGCACCGTGTCGTCGCACGCCGCCACCGTCGTGGCACTGCTGGTGCTTTCGGCAGCGGAGATCCGCCGGCGCTGGTTCACGTTCCTGATGGTCGCGGCGACGCTTCTGATCTGTTATTCGCGCATCTATCTGGCCAAGCACTTCCCCGTCGACCTGCTGCTGGGAGCGGCCGTAGGGGCGCTCACCGGCTGGGCGATGCTGCGGGCATACCGCTGCATCGGGCGGATCTGCCGGCCGTCCCTCCCGGAAAAGAGGCGGAGGCGGGCATAAAAGCCGCCGTACGGAACCGAGGGTCGAAACCCCTGCGACGCGGAACGGAACAATTCCGAATATTTTTCGTAACTTTGTAGGGTATTTAATAACAGGTAAAACAAAATCGAAACAGAATATGGCAATCGAACTCAGCGAACAGGAGCAACTGCGCCGCCAGTCGCTGGCCGCACTGCGGGAACTGGGCATCGACCCCTACCCCGCCGCACGCTTCGACGTCACGGCCACGGCACGGGAAATTCTCGACGGATACGACGAGGCGAAGGGGAATTTCGCCGACGTGCGCATCGCCGGCCGCATCATGTCGCGCCGCATCATGGGCAGCGTCTCGTTCTTCGAATTGCAGGATCACACGGGCCGCATCCAGGTCTACATCCGCCGCGACGACATCTGCCCCGAGGGCGACCCGACGCTCTACAACACCGTCTTCAAGAAACTGCTCGACATCGGCGATTTCGTGGGGATCGAGGGCTTCGCCTTCGTCACCAAGACGGGCGAAACGTCGGTACACTGCCGGCGGCTGACCGTCATCTCCAAGTCGCTGCGGCCGCTGCCGGTAGTCAAGGAGAAGGACGGGCAGACGTTCGACGCCTTCACCGACCCCGAAGTGCGCTACCGCCAGCGTTATGTCGATCTGGCGGTCAACCCGCAGGTGCGCGAAGTCTTCGTCAAGCGCTCGAAGATCATGGCGGCCATGCGCGAGTTCTTCAACGCGAAGGGGTATCTCGAAGTCGAAACGCCGATCCTGCAACCCATTCCGGGCGGCGCCTCGGCGCGGCCGTTCATCACGCACCACAACTCGCTCGACGTCGACCTCTACCTTCGCATCGCCACGGAGCTCTACCTCAAAAAACTCATCGTGGGCGGTTTCGAAGGGGTCTACGAGTTCGGCAAGAACTTCCGCAACGAAGGCATGGACCGCACGCACAACCCCGAATTCACCTGCATGGAGATCTACGTCGCCTACAAGGACTACCTGTGGATGATGGAGTTCACCGAGCAGATGCTCGAACATGTGGCGCTGGCCGCCAACGGGACGACCGACCTTACGATCGACGGCAAGGCCGTCTCGTTCAAGGCGCCGTTCCGCCGCGTGACGATGACCGAAGCCATCTGCGAAAAGACCGGCTACGACATCACCGGCCAGTCCGAGGAGCAGCTGCGCGAAGCGTGCAGGCGGCTGGGCGTCGAAGTCGACGAGACGATGGGCAAAGGCAAGCTCATCGACGCCATCTTCGGCCAGTACTGCGAGGAGGAGCTCATCCAGCCGACGTTCGTCTGCGACTATCCGATCGAGATGTCGCCCCTGTGCAAGCGCCACCGCGACAACCCCGATCTGACGGAGCGGTTCGAACTCTTCGTCAACGGCAAGGAGCTGTGCAACGCCTACTCGGAGCTGAACGATCCGATCGACCAGCTGGAACGTTTTCAGGAACAGCTGCGGCTGTTGGAGAAGGGCGACGACGAGGCGATGTTCATCGACATGGATTTCGTGCGCGCCCTGGAATACGGTATGCCGTCGTGTTCGGGCATGGGCATCGGAATCGACCGCCTGACGATGTTCCTCACCGGACAGTCGTCGATTCAGGACGTGCTCTTCTTCCCGCAGATGCGCCCCGAAAAGAAGGTGCAGCGCGACCCCGACGAAGCCTACGCCGCCATCGGCGTGCCGGCCGAGTGGATTCCCGTCATTCAGAAGATGGGCTACCTGACCGTCGACGCGCTGCGCAAGCTGCCGGCAGGGAAGTTTTTCAACGATCTGTGCGGCTTCAACAAAAAGAACAAACTGGGACTGAAAACCCCCTCGATCGAGGAGGTGAAGGCTTGGTGCGCCCCCGCCGCAGAATAACCGCGCGAACCGACGATGGATCGTACACGCAAACTCCTGCTCGCACTGGCCGCCGCCGCGGTCGCCGCCACGCTGCTGGCCCTGCGGGGCTGGATCGCACCGGCGACGGCACGCTGGGTGCTGCTGGCACTGCTGGGGTGGTACTGGGTCCGCTTCATCGTCCTGCCCGTCGACGTCATCAAGCGCACGAAGGTGCTCAACGCCTTCGCCGTGACGTGGTGGGTCAACAGCTTCCCGATCCTGCCGGCCGTGACCGGCGCCGTCCTGCTCTGGTACGGCACGCCGTTCGAACGGCGGGTGTGGGGATCGCTGCTGCTCTTCATCGTCGTCTCGGCGCTGGCGGGATACCTGACAATCATCCGTTACAATCATAAACTTAAAAAATCACAGCAATGAGAAAGAAGATCGTAGCAGGCAACTGGAAAATGAATACCCTGCCTGCCGAAGGCGTAGAACTGGCCAAGCAGGTCGCAGCAGGCAAGCACACCGTATGCGACTGCGTGTCGTTCATCGTATGTCCTCCCTTCACGCACCTGTCGGAGGTGAGCAAGACGCTCGAAGGGACGGGAATCGCCGTCGGCGCCCAGAACTGCGCCGCCGAGGCCAAAGGGGCCTACACGGGCGAAGTAGCCGCGTCGATGATCGCGGCGCTGGGCTGCAAGTACGTGATCCTGGGCCACTCGGAGCGCCGCCAGTACTACGGCGAGACCTCCGAGACGCTCAACCGCAAGATGGAGCAGGCCTATGCCAACGACCTCGTTCCGATCTACTGCGTAGGCGAGAACCTCGACGAACGCGAGGCCGGCAAACATTTCGACGTGGTGAAGGCGCAGATCGAAGAGGTGGTTTACAACCTCACGCCGGAACAGTTCGGCAAGCTGGTCATCGCCTACGAACCCGTATGGGCCATCGGCACGGGCAAGACCGCGACGGCCGAGCAGGCGCAGGAGATCCACGCCTACATCCGCAAGGTGCTGGCCGCCAAGTTCGGCGCAGCGGCCGAGGAGTGCCCGATCCTCTACGGCGGGTCGTGCAAACCGTCCAACGCAGCCGAGATCTTCGCCAAAGAGGACGTCGACGGCGGTCTGATCGGCGGCGCAGCGCTCAAAGCCGAAGATTTTCTGGCCATCGGCAAGGGCTTCGCGAAGTAGTTCCGAGCCCCGAATACGCAAAAACAGGGGAGTATCCGCGTTGCGGATACTCCCTTGTTTCATGAATCCCACCGGAGACGAATATCCTTGAATTTCTTTCTTCCATTTCTCGCCTCGCCATAGCCCGAACTGCGTTCGGCTCTGCACTCGGCTTAACGAAATGGTTCCAACGATTCGCTCCTGTCCGCGACCCGCCGCCGGCCGGAGCCGCCGTACACGTCTCGAAGAGATGCGTTCCGCCGTACACGGCGATGAACCGCCGCCCTGCGGAAAGGGGACGAAAAGGCGGAAATCGCAGAGAGACCTTTCTCATTCCCATTCGAAACGATCCGGAATCCGGATCGTTTCGAATTTTTTCTTATCTTTGCAAAGAACAACCCATAACTACTATGCCATGAAAAAACTTCTCTTCTTCTGCGCTGCCCTGACGGCGACGTTCACCGCGACCGGACAACACTACTACACCGACTCCGCCAATCCCGACATCACGCGCCACTCGCTGCGCATCGCCCCGCAGCGCGTCGAGTTCGTACTGCCCGAAGTGGGCGGCTACACCGTCTACAAGGCCGACCTGCACACCCATTCGATCTACTCGGACGGCGACTGCACGCCCGAATTCCGCGTCCGCGAAGCGTGGTACGACGGTCTGGACGTGCTGGCCATCACCGAACACGTGGAGTACCGCCGCCACGAGGGCAAGATGCTCAACTTCCTCAAAGGTTACGTTCCGGAAGGCACCGAACCTGTCAATTACAACATCATCGCCAAACCGGCCGACGAGCAGGGAATCCGGTCCGACCTGAACTTCCCGGTAAAGCTGGCGCAGGAGACGGCCGCGAAGTACGGCATCACGATCATTCCGGGCGCGGAAATCACCCGCGAACCGATTGCCTACGGTCACTACAACGCGCTTTTCACCACCGACAACAATGCGATCTACGCCGCCGACGCCCTGCAATCGTTGCGCAACGCCAAGGCGCAGGGAGCGCTGGTGATGCACAACCACCCGGGCTGGCGCCGCAAAAGCCTCGAACACCCCGAATTCGAGGTCGCGGCCTACGGCGAAGGGCTGATCGACGGCATCGAAATCATGAACGGCGGCGAGTTCTACCCCAAGGCCATTTCGCGGGCGCACACCAAAAACCTCTTCGTCTCGGCCAACACCGACATCCACGACTCGGCGACCGAAACCTATCGCGCACAGGGACACCGCCGCAACATGACGCTGATCTTCGCCAAGGAGAACACGCTCGAAGCGCTGCGCGAAGCCATCGAGGCGCGCCGCACGCTGGCCTACTCGTTCGGTACGATCGCCGGTGACGAACAACTGCTGAAAGACCTCTTCACGGCATCGGTGCGCACGAGCGTGCTCCACACCGATGCGAAGGGACGCCGCACGGTGAGCCTGACGAACAACAGCTCGGTGCAGTACGTTCTGCGGCTTCCGGGCCAGAATCCGTTTATCCTCAACCCCTTCTCGACCGTCACGACCACCGTTGCGCAGAACAGGCCGCTGCGCCTGACCGTCGAGAACATGTGGTACTCCGAACAAGACCATCCGCAGATCGAGCTGATGCTATAACGCCATCCGACCGACGGCGGCAAAGCGGGCGGCGCGGCGACACCTCGCCGCCCGTGTTCTTTCCGGCTGCACGCAACCCTGATTTCATTATTCATTTTTCCGCATTTCCCGCCACGGCTCGTGCCGCTCCGGACGAATTCCGTTTCCGATCGAAACCAAATACCCGACTCCGAAAAAGATAGAAAATGATCTTTTTCTTTCGATAAGTGTTGCAACAAACAAATTCTTTATTTATTTTTGTTAACATTAACAACGTTTTCGTTAAGCCGAACGCAAAACCAAGTGAAATTCGGGCTATGCCGAGGCGGAAAAACGGCCGTAGACAACCAAACCTAAAACTTTCAAAAAAAACGAAACCCGACGAATGAACCACCGCATGAATCTCTGATCCGAGGGTCGGGCAGCCCGGCCGGATCGCTTCTCGACCCACTTGTTCGAACGACAACCCAACGTTTTCGCTAAGCCAAATGGGCAGAGCCGCGCTTGCGCGAGCTTTGCCATGGAGAGAAAACGACTGTTGAAAACGAACCATTTCGTTAAGCCGAGTGCAATCGAGCCTGCTCGAATTGCCGAGGCGAGAAATGGACGAAAGAAATTCGACGTTTTCGCTAAGCCGAATGGGCAGAGCCGCGCTTGCACGAGCCGTACCATGGCGAGAAAACGGACGAAAGAAATCCAACTTAAACACTTACCATTTAACCTTACACCAATGAAAAAACTGCTACACCCGTTAACGAGACTGCTGCTGGCAGTCGGTCTCTCTGCATTCAGTGTAGTCGCATTCGCCCAAAAGACCGCCGTGAACGGAATCGTCACCGATGCGGAAGGGGCGCCGCTGGTCGGAGCGACCGTAATCGTCATGCAGAACGCCCGGCCCGAGGGGGGGGGAACTACGACCAACACCGAAGGTAAATTTACCGTAAACGCCTCCCAAGGCCAACAACTGGCGGTTTCCTACATCGGGTATCGGGAAGCGACCGTAGAGGTCACCTCGAAAACCTTTTACGAGATCGCTCTTCAAAGCGACAGCGAACAGATCGACGATGTCGTCGTCGTCGGTTACGGCACCCAGAAAAAAGTCAACGTCACGGGTTCGGTATCGACGATCGATGCCTCGACCTTCGAAAAGCGTCCGGTCGTTTCGGCATCGGTCGCCTTGCAGGGTATGGCTCCGGGCGTGACCGTCACCACGCCGTCGGGCGCCCCGGGTGCCGACGGTGGTGCCATCCGCATCCGCGGTATCAATTCGTTCGGCGGCAGCTCGACCGCCCCGCTGGTGCTCATCGACGGGATCGAGGGCAGTCTGGACAGCGTCGATCCCGTACTCATCGAATCCATCTCCATCCTCAAAGACGCAGCGTCGTCGTCGATCTACGGTTCGCGCGCGGCCAACGGCGTCATTCTGGTGACGACCAAACGCAGCTCGACCGAACGCTTCACCGTCACCTACAAGGGAACCGTCGGCTGGCAGTCGCCTACCGACCTGCCCGAAACGGTCAACGCACTCGAATACCGCGAGCTGACCAACGCCATGAACCTGCAAGACGGCAACGCCCCGACCTACGACGACGAGTCGATGGCGCTTTACCGCAAGAACATGGGCAAGGATCCCGACCTCTATCCCAATACCGACTGGCAGGATGCCGTCCTCACCGGCTCGGGCCTCTCGCACAGCCACACCGTTTCGCTCGGCATCGGCAGCGAACGCGTGCGGATGCTCACCACGCTGGGCTATGTCGATCAGAACGGTATCATCGAGACTACCGATTTCCAGCGCTACACGTTCCGCAACAACGCCGACGTCAAGTTCAACGACAAGCTGTCGATGAAACTCGATCTCTCGTTCTCGAACGGCGACCGCCGCTCGTCGCCCTACCAGGGAACGATCTTCAACTACATGAACACCCGTTCGGCCGACATCCCCAACCAGTTCTCGACGGGACTCTACAACGGCCTGGGCCTGCAAGGCAACAACCCCGTAGCGCTGATGCTCGAAGGCGGCCAGAACAAGAACAATACACTGCGTCTGTCGGGGGCGATCACGCTGACCTACGAACCGGTCGAATGGCTCTCGCTGCAAGGAATGCTGGCACCGCGCTACGCGACCACCAACAAACACAACTGGAAGAAGCCCGTCACGACCTATCAGGACATGGAGGGTACGGCCACGCTCACCTCCACTCCCTACGCCACGCTCACCGAATCGGGATCGCGCGCCTTCTACGGCAACTACAACTTCCTGATGACCTTCAAGAAGAATTTCAGCGGCCATGACCTGAAACTCATCCTCGGCGCCGAACGCAACACCTACGACTACAAGTACCTTTCGGCCTACCGCCAGGTCTTCAACTACCCCGACTACGATCAGATCGACGTGGGCGAGATCGAGAACATGGACAACAGCGGCCACCGCTACGAATGGGCCATCCAATCCTACTTCGGCCGTCTGAACTACAACTTCAAGGAGCGTTACCTGCTCGAAGCCAACCTGCGTATCGACGGTTCGTCGCGTTTCAGCAAATCCAACCGCTGGGGCTACTTCCCGTCGGTATCGGGCGCCTGGCGCATCTCGGAGGAGCCGTTCATGGAGAACGCCAAGCACATCCTCGACGGGCTGAAAATCCGTGCATCCTACGGAACGCTGGGTAACCAGAACCTCGCCGGCGGCGATGCGGCCAGCTACTATCCCACCACGCCGAACCTCGCGCTGGGGCATATTTCGATGAACGGCACGCCGGCGTCGCTCGTAACGCTCAACACGCTGGCCAACCCCGACATCAAGTGGGAGACCACGACGATGCTCGACGTGGGCGTCGACGTCACGCTCTTCTCGAAACTCAACATCACGGCCGACTGGTACCGCAAGAACACCGACGACATCCTGATGAAACTCGACATTCCGGCCGGCGTGGGTCTGAACGCCCCCTACCAGAACGCCGGCAAGGTACGCAACACCGGCTGGGAACTCAGCATCGGGTACAACAACCGCTGGCGCGACTTCACCTTCGGCGTACAGGCCAACGTCTCGGACGTCAAGAACGAGATCGTCGACATGCGCGGCAAAACCTCGACCAGCGGCGTACTGCGCAATCAGGAGGGCTATTCGATCGGCAGCATCTACGCCCTCGAAAGCCTCGGTATCATCCGCACGCAGGAGGAGGCCGACTGGGTCAACGCCAACTGCCCGCAATTCAAGGAGACGGTTCAGATCGGCGACATCCGTTATGCCGACATCGACGGCAGCAACACGATCGACGAAAACGACAAAACCATCGTCGGCAGCACGATCCCCCGCTACACATACAGTCTCAATCTCGACTTCGGCTGGAAGGGGCTTCGCCTGAGCATGCTGTTCCAGGGCGTCGGCAAGACGGACGGTTATCTGAACACCTACTACGTCATGCCGAGCAACCAGGGCGGTACGTTCCGCAAGGAGCACATCGACTTCGCCTGCGCCGCGAATCCCGGCGGCGTGACGCCCCGTCTGACGAGCGCCAACAAGAACAACTGGTACGACTCGTCGTTCTGGATGAAGAGCGCCGCCTACCTGCGTCTGAAAAACATCCAGCTCGGCTACGACCTGCCCAAAAGCTGGATGCGCAAGATCGGACTCAAATCGGCCTACGTCTACGTCAACGCGCAGAACCTCTTCACGGCTACCAATTTCTGGGACGGTTACGATCCCGAAGTGGGTTACGACGGCGACGCCAGCGGCGATTTCGACCTCGTCAAACTCGGTTCGGCGAACAACTATCCCCAGGTAAAACTCGTCACGATCGGACTCGATCTCAAATTCTAATGCGGAAACCAACCATGAAAAAGATCATATTAGGTGCAGCGCTGTGCGGACTCCTCGCCGCAGGCTGCTCGCTCGACAAGAGCTATCTCAACGGCCCGAACGCATTGACCTTCCCCGCATCCAAAGCGGAGGTGGAGGCGGGCGTATTCGCCGCCTACAAGGGTCTGACGCTGATCGACGCCTCCTCGACGCCCTTCCCCGGCATCCAGGACAACGCCAGCGATATCGGCGCATCGCGTCTCAACGCCGCCAACTACAACTACCAGCAGCAGTCGAAACTTCCCACCGACAACGCATGGGTCGAAAAGGTCTACAACAACATCTACAAGACCGCGGCCCGCGCCAACCTCGTGCTCGACGGCATCGACAAGGTGCGCGATCTGATGAGCGAACAGGAGTACAACATGTACAAGGCCGAACTGCTGCTCACGCGCGCCTACGTCTACGAATGGGGCTGCCAGCTCTACGGCGACATTCCCTACATCGATCACGTGCTGGGGCTGGGCGACAGCTACACCCGCACGCCGCGCGCCGAAGTCATCGACAAGATTCTCAACGAGGATCTCAAAGACGAGATGCTCGACTTCCTGCCGCTGCGGCACAACAAGGCGACCTACGGCTCGACCCGTCTGGGCCGCGTGGGCGCCTACGGACTCAAAGCCCGCATCTGCCTGAACTGGGGATTCTTCGAAGAGGCCGCCAAATATGCCGACAAGGCGCTCACGCTGGCCAAGGATGCCGGCTACGCCCTCGAACCCTACGATACGCGCTTCTGCGGCGAAGACTACACCAAGGGCGAACCCAGTGCGACGAACCTCTTCGGCCTGAGCGGCCACGCCAACAGCGACGAATGGATCTGGGCCTTGCAGTACAACGCCATGATATCGGGCAACCAGCACAACGCCGGATACTACGCCGCACCGCGCATCGCCGGAGGCTGCTCTTATTTCAGCCCCACGCAGATGTTCATCGACGCGATCCAGTGCACCGACGGCAAATCGATCGCCGAATCGCCGCTGTTCGACTACAAGGAGCCCTGGAAAAACCGCGATCCCCGTCTCGACCTCTTCTGCGTGCGACCGGGTTCGCGCGTGCTGGGAATGCAGTTCGAAACCAACCCCTCGGTTCAGAAGATCATGAACTACAACGACAAGGAGGAGGGTGTGCTGGTGGCCAATTCGGAGGCCTACGGCACCAAGTCGGAGTACGGCGCCAACGGATCGAAGGGCCCCTGCGGCTATCTGTGGCGCAAATACCTCGACATCGAGGAGTACAGGACCAACAACGGATTCGGCACCAAGTCGGTCTGCACGCTGAGCTATCCGCTCATGCGTCTGGCCGAATTGTACCTGATCCGCGCCGAGGCCAACATCGAATGGGCGGGCGGCGATCTGGGCGTCGCCAAAGCCGACATCGAGACCATCCGCGGCCGCGCCCACATGCCCGTACTGACGGTATCGGACCGCAACGGGCTGCGTTCGGCACTGCGTTACGAGCGCATGGTCGAGTTGTGCAACGAAGGATTCCGCTGGTTCGACATCCGACGCTGGGGCATTGCCGAAGAGGTGATTTCGGGAACGCTCTACGCTCCGGCGTCGGACGGTTCGATGTCGAACGCCATTCCTACGATCGACGAAAACTGGCACGTGACCTACAAGGGCGACACCTTCGACGGAAAGAAGATCAACCTGCGCAAATTCATCGACATGGCCTTCGACCCGATGAAGGATTACCTGTGGCCGATCCCCGAAAGCGAGCGCATCGCCCTGCCGCAGATCACGCAAAACCCCGGCTACGCGGGTTTCGCAGCGGAATAACCGATTCAAACATGCTGATATGACTTCGATACTGAAATACCTGAACCGCGCATTGCTCGTGCTGCTGCTCGCCGCTTTCGCCGCCTGCTCGGACAACGAGGGCGGAAACGAATCGAACGGCAACGGCGACGACGGCAATACCGAAACGCCCGCCGACGGCGACACCTACGGCTACATCAAGGATACGAACGGCAATCCCGTCGAAGGGGTGGTCGTAAGCGACGGATACTCCTGTACGGCCACCGACGCCGAAGGGCGTTACGCACTCACGCGCAACGCCGACGCGGGCTTCGTCTTCTATTCGCTGCCGTCGGCTTACAAGGTGAGCGTCGACAAGACCTACAAACTCCCCCGCTTCTTCGCCCGGCTCCAAGCCGGAACGGCGCGCTACGACTTCACGCTCGAAGCGCTCGCCGCACCCGAAAAGCGGTTCGACCTGATCTGCATCGGCGATCCCCAGATCAACGAGGCGTCGCATGCCGTGCGTTTCAAGGAGGAGGCCGGAAGAGAGATCCGCGAATACGCGGCCTCGGCCGGCGTTCCCTGCTACGGCATCACGCTGGGCGACCACGTCAACAACAAATGGACGCTGTTCACCAACATGGTCGTCGCCCTGCAACCGGAGCAGACGGGAGTGCCCGTCTTCGCCACGATCGGAAACCACGACCACGAATTCCCGACGGCCGACGAAAAGGCGGCACGGGCGAAATACGAGAGTTATTTCGGGCCGGTCGACTACTCGTTCAACCGCGGCGACGTACACGTGGTCTCGATGGACAACGTCATCCACAGCTGCAAGGCCAGCGCCGACTACGAAGGCGGATTCACCGCCGCACAGTACGCGTGGCTCAAACAGGATCTGAGTTTCGTGCCGAAGGACAAGATGGTGATCCTCTGCGTACATATTCCGTTCCGCGGCGGCTGGGGCACGAACAGCGCGCACGCCGATGCGGACAAATACTACGACGAGGTGCTGGATCTGCTGTCGCAGTACGAATATGCGGCGATCATGTCGGCCCACACCCACTCGAACATCAACTACATCCACCGAAAGAACGGCAAGGAGATCTTCGAGCATGTCACGGGCACCACATGCGGCGCATGGTGGCGTTCGACCGTCTGCACCGAGGGTACGCCCATCGGATTCGGCCTCTACCGGATCGACGGCAACCGCATGGAGGAGTGGGCCTACCGTTCGGTTCGTCACGACGAACAGTTCCAGATCCGCCTCTACCGCGCCTCCGACACCTTCGTCGGCGGTGCCAAATACCGTTTCAAACAGACGGGCGCCGACCAGATCGTAGCCAACATCTGGAACTGGGATCCCTCGTGGACGGTCAACGTCTACGAAAACGACGTACTGAGCGGCCAGATGACACGCAACTCCGACATCGACGCATGGACCGTAGCCTACCATATCGGGTTGCTGAACAACACGGACAGCTACCGCAAGTCGTCCGACCACATGTTCCACTACACGCTCAAAAACCCCGCTGCGGCCGTGCGCGTCGAGGCGATCGACCGCTTCGGCAACAAGTACGAACAGACGGTCTTCACCGATCCGGCGGAGCACCCCGGCGATTTCCATGCCGATTTCTAACATTCAAACCGACGAAACCTACACACCTATGAAAAAGTATCTGTTTCTTACGCTCCTCGCCGCGGCATTTCTGGCAGGAGGGGGATGTTCTTCCAGCGATGACGACGGATGGGGAGTCATCGAACTGGCCAGCCCGAAACTGAAAGTCACCACCGAACTGGCGACGGCGACCGTCACGTGGGACGCCGTCGCGAAGACCGCCGGCTACGCCTATGCACTGGACGGCGCCGCGGACTATACTTCGGTCGACGCAGCCACGACCACCGTAACGCTTACTGCACTTGCGGAGGGCGGCCACACCTTCCGACTCAAAGCCGTCGGCGATCTCGACCACACGACCGATTCGGCCGAGCGGACGATCGACTTCGAGATCGATCCCACGCTTCCGCAACCCGCGCCCACCTACGTCAAGGGCGACGAGATCGGCAGCGTCGTCGTCTCGTGGCCGGCCGTCAAGGGCGCTGCGGGCTACGCCTACAAGTTCGGCGAAGCCGCATCGTTCACAGAGGTCGGCGCCGACGTGCTCTCCGTCACGCAGAAGGGTCTCAGCGCCGAAGAGCCGATCCGCTTCACGATGTACGCCGTCGGACAACTGCCCGACTCGAAGGATTCGGAACCGGTAAGCCTCACCTTCCAGCTCGTCGACACCTCGGAGGGCGTCTGGGTTCGCAAGAGCAACGGCGAACTGTTCGAACTGACCGAAAGCGAAGCGAAGATCTACACGGGGACGGTCTCCGTCAGCGCCGCCGATTCGTTCGAGATACTCGTCGAGAACGTTCCCTACGGCTTCCTGTCGTACAGCGGCAACGGCGGTGTGGGTACGGTCAACAACGATCGGGCATGCGTCCCCTTCTACACCTATCCCGCAGCCGAATACTACGTTCGCCGCAGCCTGGGCCGCATGGCCTCCGATCCGCTCAACAAGTTCTGGATCAATCTGACGGCCGACGCCCGAATCGACCTGCGCATCGACTGCACGCAGGATCCGTTCCGCTACGACCTGCAACTCGTCGAAGCCGATGATCCCGCGTTGATACTGGCCCAATATTTCGACCTGATGGTCTACGGCGGCGACTGGATCCAGGCCGGCAAGAACGCCAAAAGCGGTCGTATGGGGCAATCGACCGACACGGCTCTGATCGACGGTACCGAACCGGGCGAGAAGGAGGCGTCGTATACCACTTTCGGCGCCAAGATCGCCTCGGAAGGCGAGGCATCGCCGGCCTATCTGGCCAATCGTGGACTGACGGGCTGGGGAATCGCCCACTGTTTCGAATTCCCGGGTTACATCCGTCTCTCGAATACAGCCAACTCCTCGGGAAACATGTACGGGATCCTGACCACTCCCAAACTCACGGCGCTGAGCGGCCCGACGAGCATCACGCTCACCTTCGACGCCGTGCGGTTCGCCTCGACGTCCGATATTCCCGTCAAGGTGCTGGGCGCGGGAACCATAAAGACAGCCAGCGTGCGTATCGAGGAAGGGACGGCCGAAACGGCCATTACCCCCGCAGCCGACGGACAGTCGATCGCCATCACGTCGACGCACTGTCCCAAACATGCCAACGACGACTTCAAGAAGTGGTCCTGTTTCACGCTCACGATCGACGGCGCAACGGCCGAGACGCAGATCCGCTGGGACACGACCGGCGTGGGCGCCGAGAGCAAGGACGGCCGCATCTGCCTGGACAACATCGCGATCCGCAAGAACTGACGAACGAATTGCATAACCGTCGATCGGCAGGCAGTCCCTGCCTGCCGATCGTTTTTCGAACCATCCGATCATGAAACACATCGTTTTCTTCCTGACAGCGGCGCTTCTGCTCAATGCATCGTGCGGCAGCAGCGACGAGGGCGGCAAAACGGATCCGCCCGCCGCACCCGTACCCGTCGCCCCCACCACCGAACTCGGCAAAGCCGACGAAGCGATCGAGAACCTGCAACTCAAACCGGGCAAACTCATCTCGATCAATCAGGTCAACGCCGCCAACTGCCGCCGTGCCGTGGCTGCGGGTATGTGCATTGACATCATGGCCAGCGACAAGATCGTCTTCGCCTCCGACATGACCGACGAGCGGCTCGACGGGCTGTTCGCCGAATGCGGCGAGGCGATCCGCTCGACGAAAGCCGATTTCTGGGGGCTGCACCTGCCCTATCAGACCTACGACATCTCGTCGACGAACGAAAATACGCGCGTAACGGCCGTGCTGAAACTCAAACGCCTCATCGAACTGACGATCGAACACCTGCGCCCGCAGCATTTCGTCATCCATCCCAATACCGGCACGATCCTCACGACAGGCGGAGATTTCGCCGAACGCACGGCGCAGAGCCGCAAGTCGCTGGCCGAGTTGCAGCGCCATATCGAATCGTGCAACGCACAGCACGGCACGAAAGCCATTCTGTGCGTGGAGAACTGCGCACGAAGCCTCGCCTACGACGGCGACTCGCTACTCGACCTGCTCGATGCCGAAGGGCTGGAAAAGGTACGTGTCTGCCTCGACACGGGTCACGCCCTCATTCCGCTCAACGGCAAGTACATCGACCCCGTGTGCAACGGCGACGCACTCGACGTGCTCCGCCGCATCGGCACCCGTCTGGGAACCCTGCACATCCAGCAGAACCCGGGCGCACTCGATCCGACCGATCCCAAGGACAAGCACCTCGAACCCTTCTCCGGCGGACTGATCGACTGGGGCGAATTCTACTACGAACTGCTCAAAAACAACCGCTACCGCGGCTGCTTCCTCTACGAAGTCTCCTTCAAACAGGTCTACGACGGCGACGGCTCGACGATCGAGAGCGCCAAAAGCAACTACACGAACCTGATCTACCCGGCATTCGTCCGCACCGTCGCAGCCAAAAAGTAACCGCTGCGGGCGAATCGAAAACGGCAGCGGGCGACGTCGGATGCGTCGCCCGCTGCCATTCGTCGTGTCAATCTGTCAACGACAGGACAAAAGAGCACGACACGCTGCCATTTCGTGTCATGAATTGACAAAATTTCCGCTCGCAGGCAGTGGCACGCGGTTTGCTCCTTAGCATGTCGAATCCCGGACGGGACGGGCGAACGCCGGCATACGGAACGGCGGGACGAAGTTCCGAACGCGAGACGACGAAAACAATGTATAACCAAATAAACCTGAGGAGGACAAAATTATGATGCCTGTAATGAGAAATCAGAATTGGTTGCCGAGTCTGTTCAACGACTTTTTCGGCGACGAGTGGATGGGTATGCAGCACAAACACGCTTCGGTGCCTGCGATCAACATCATCGAGAACGAGAAGGACTTCCGTGTGGAACTGGCTGTTCCGGGCACGACGAAGGAGGACTTCAAGGTGAACGTAAACGCCGACAACGAGTTGGTCATTTCGCTCGAAAAACGCAGCGAGAAGGAGGAGAAGGAAGGCGACAAGGACAAGAAGGAGGGACATAGGGGAACCTACCTGCGGCGCGAATTCTCCTACACCTCGTTCCAGCAGAGTTTCTCGCTGCCCGACGACGTAGACCGCCAGAAAATTTCGGCCAAGGTCGAGAACGGCGTGCTGACGATCGACCTGCCCAAAAAGGAGGTGACTCCGACCGCGCCGGTTTCGCACCAGATCGAAATCAAATAACGTCCGTCCGAAATTCCACGGAAGGAATATCTTCGAAAATCGCCGCGACCCGAAAAACGGGTCGCGGTGATTTTTTTGTCCGGCCGATAACAGGCAGTTCCCGCATATCCGAATCGCTTTTCTGCACTGCATACCCATGAAATGAAAGAACTGCGAGCCATTCTCCCTGCAATCTTATCGACGGTTCTCACGTCAGATCTGCTTTTCGGCTCCGACACGCCGATTTTCAGACTCCGGCAGGTAATTTGCCGGCATCGTTTTACGTTAGAACAACAAGACAAAACGCAAGAGCCATGAAACCCATCGTCACCTTCTTCGGGACGCAACCCTACGAACAGGAGTCGTTCGACGCACTGAACCGCGATTTCGGATTCGAATTCCGCTATTTCAAAGGCCATCTCAGCCGTCAGACGGTCGTCGCCACGCACGGCGCGCAGGCGGCGTGTATCTTCGTCAACGATACGGCCGACGCCGAAGTGATGCGCGAACTGGCACGCAACGGCGTGCGACTGCTGGCGCTGCGCTGTGCCGGTTACAACAACGTCGACCTGGAAGCCGCGCGGACCTTCAACATCCCCGTCGTGCGCGTACCCGCCTATTCGCCCCATGCCGTCGCGGAGTACACGGTGGCGATGATGCTCTCGCTCAACCGCAAGATCCCGCGCGCAAGCTGGCGCACGCGCGACGGCAACTTCTCGCTGCAAGGACTCATGGGATTCGATATGAACGGCAAGACCGTCGGGGTGATCGGCACGGGCAAGATCGCCCGCATCGTCATCCGCATCCTGCTCGGATTCGGCATGGAAGTTCTGGCCTACGACCCCTACCCCGACGGCGTTTTCGCCCGCGAGACGGGCATCGCCTACGTCTCGCTCGACGAACTCTACCGCCGTTCGGACATCATCACGCTCCACTGCCCGCTCACCAACGAGACGAAGCACCTCGTCAACGAGACCTCGATCGCCCGCATGAAACGCGGCGTGATGATCGTCAACACCGGCCGCGGACAACTTATCCAGACCGAAGCGCTGATCGAAGCGCTCAAAAGCAAGCAGGTCGGCGCGGCGGGGCTGGACGTCTACGAGGAGGAAGGCGACTACTTCTACGAAGACCGGTCGGACTCGATCATCGACGACGACACGCTGGCGCGGCTGCTGCTCTTCCCCAATGTGATCGTCACGTCGCACCAGGCCTTCTTCACGGCCGAGGCGATGCACAACATCACCGAGACTACGCTGCAAAATATCAAGGATTTTTTCGACGGCCGGCCGCTCGTGAACGCCGTCACGAAATAACACTGCCCGCCGGCAGCGCTTCGGCGGACAGGTGACAGGCAATCCGTATCGGCCGGAACTACTCTCGTTCGACGCCCCAGCCGCCGCCGAGCGCCTTGTAGAGGTCGACCATCGCCAAGTGTTCGTCGCGCACGGCGTTGCTCAGTCCGATCTGCGCGTCGAAGTACTTGCGCTGGGCATCCAGCACGTCGAGGTAGTTGATTACGCCGTTGAAATATTGCAGCTGCGCCAGCTCCACGTACTTCTGCGCCGCCTGCTGCAAATCGCGTTTCAGCGCTGCCGCCGTACGGACATTGCGGTAGGTCACCACCGCATCGTTGACCTCGCGGAAAGCTTCCAACACCTTCTGTTCATAATTGAGCCGCGCCTCATCGCAGGCGGCCAGCGCAGCCTTGTATTTCGCCTTTTTCTTGCCGAACGAGAAGAGCGGCGACACGAGCGACCCGTTCACGTAGGAGAAGGGCGACGAAAAGAGCCCTTTGAGGTCGTCGTTCTCCCAACCGCCCGTCAGCGAGAAGGTGATGCGCGGGAAGCGGTCGGCGGATGCCATCCCCATCGCCGCTTCGGCCGCACGCAGCGTCTGTTCGCTCTGCCGCAGGTCGGGACGCCGTTTCAACAGTTCCGAAGGCAGCCCCACCTTCAACCGTTCGGGCAGCCGCGCATGCATCTCCATCGTCTGCCGGTCGATGCGCAGCGTGGGATAGGCGCCTGCCAGCAGGGCGATCTGGTGCTCTTTGAGCGCAATGCGACTTTCGAGTCCGGGAATGAGCGTGGCCGTACTGGCCAACTCCACCTTCGCCTGTTGCAACGCCGTCTCGGAGGTCAGTCCGCCCTCGAAACGCAGGCGCGCCTGCCGCACCCCCTCCTTGCGGGTTTGAAGCGTGCGCCGCACGATGCTCAACTCCTGATCGAGCGCCACCAATTCATAATAGGCGGTCGCCACTTCGGCCACGAGCGTCATCTGCAACGCGCGCTGCGCATCGACCGTAGCCAGGTACTCGGCCACGGCCTTCCGGTTGGCCCAGCGCAGATTGCCCCACAGATCGAGCTCCCACGCCAACGAGACCTTGGCGTCGAATTCGGGGTCATTCTTCGCTGCCTCTCCGTCGTAATCGTTGTGCTCGGTATCGGCCACCAGCTGCCCCGATACCGACGGCAACTGGTCGGCGCGCGCCACGCGGCCGAGCGCACGCATCCGGCGCACGCGGGCCGAAGCGGCCAGCATGTCCTTATTGCGTTCGAGCGTGCGTTCGATCAGCGCCGTGAGCGTCGAATCGGAGTAGACGTTCCACCACGCCATGTCGGCCATCGTCAGCGAATCGGTCGCATCGGCCACGACCGTAGCCGGCAGTTCCAGTTCGGGGCTCTTGATCTGACGGCGCCCCAGCATACAGGAATTGCAGAGCAGTACGACGCCGCACAGCAGCGCCCCGTAAACGATCTTATCTCTTTTCATGGCTCACGCGTTTGAATTTATCCTTGATGCGGTAGACCCACACGAAGAAGAAGGGGACGAAAACGATACCCACGGAGATCGCCACCAGCATACCGAAGAAGACACCCGTACCGATTCCCTGGCGGCTCGCCGATCCGGGCCCCGAAGCGAAGACCAGCGGCAGCATACCCAGGATGAAGGCCAGCGAGGTCATCACGATCGGGCGGAAACGCAGCCGCGCGGCGTGCAGCGCCGACTGCACCAGATCGCCGCCGCGGTCGACCTCCTCCTTGGCGAACTCGACGATCAGGATGGCGTTCTTGGCCACCAGACCCACCAGCATCACCAGTCCGATCTGAAAATAAATATTGTTTTCCAGCCCGCAGAGCCAGTTGCCCACATAGGCGCCCAGTCCCGCGATCGGCAGCGACAGGATCACCGCCACCGGCACCGACCAGCTTTCGTACTGCGCGGCGAGGAACAGGAAGACGAAGAGCAGCGCCAGCGCCAGTACCAGCCCCGTCTGGCCGCTGGCGTGTTTCTCCTGATACGACAGGCCGCTCCACTCGACGCCGATATTGGCCGGCAGGTGCTCGCGCACGATCTGTTCGAGCGCCTCCATCGCCTGTCCCGAACTGTAACCGTGCGCCGCCTCGCCCGAGATGGTCGCGGCATTGAACATGTTGAAGCGACGGATCGTACCGGGCCCGGTCGTGTAGTGCGTCGTACCGAGGGCCGTGACGGGGATCATCGCACCGCCGTTGCCGCGCACATGGAAGAGGTCGAGATTGCTCTGGTGCGCACGGTAGGGCGCCTCGGCCTGAACGTAGACGCGGTAGATACGGTTGAACATGTTGAAGTCGTTGACATAGACCGAACCTGTGAAGGTTTTGAGCGTCGAGAAGACATCGGACATCGACACGCCCAGCAGTTGCGCCTTGTCGCGGTCGACGTCGTAGTAGAGCTGCGGAATGTCGCTCTGCATCGACGACGACAGCCCCGCCAGTTCGGGACGCCGCTCAGCGTAATACATCAGCGTGTCGACGGCCTGCTGCAAGTCGGTATAGGTGCGGTCGCCGCGCGCTTCGAGCACCATCTCGAAGCCGCCCGAAGTACCCAGACCCGGGATGACGGCGGGCGAACTTAGGTAGACCTTGCTCTCGGGATAGAGCGACAGCTCGTCGCGCACCTCCTCCATCAGTTCGTCGATGCTCTCCGACGTACGGTCGCCCCACGGTTTGAGAATCACCGTCAGCTGGCTGTGCGCCTGATTGCTGCCCAGTCGGGGCGACGACCCCGTCACATTGAGCACATACTCCACGTCGGAAAGGCCCATCAGGTACTTCATCGCACGATCCGTCACACGACGCGTCCGTTCGAGCGTCGCCCCTTCGGGAAGTTCCAGCTCGACGGTGAAATAGCCCTGGTCCTCCTTGGGCATGAAACTCTGCGGCGTGATGCGGTTCATCAGCCAGATGCCGACGAGCAGGATGCCGAAGGCCGCCAGCATCCGCCGCGAATGGCGCAGGCTGCCGCGGATTCCTCGCTGGTAGACCGTATTGCCGCGCCGCAGCCAGTAGTTGATACGCCGGAACAGTTTGGGTTTGCGGCGTCCGTTGTCGGGGCGCAGGAAATAGGCGCACATCACCGGACTGAGCGTCAGCGCCACGACGGTGGAGATGATGACCGACACGGCGATCGTAATGGTGAACTGCCGGTAGAGCTGCCCCGTGATGCCGGCCAGGAAGCTCACCGGCACGAAGACGGCGCACAGCACGAGCGACATGGCGATGAGCGCGCCGCCGAGCGACGCCATGGCCTTCTTGGTCGCTTCGTAGGGCGACAGCCGTTCCTGTTCCATGATGCGCTCGACGTTCTCGACCACCACGATCGCGTCGTCCACGACGATACCGATGGCCAGAATCAGGCCCAGCAGCGTCATCATGTTCAGCGAGAACCCGAAGACGAGCATCACGCCGAAGGTTCCGATCAGCGAGATCGGCACCGCCACGATCGGGATGAGCGTCGCGCGCCAGTTTTGCAACGAAAGGAAGACCACCAGAATCACCAGCAGCAACGCCTCGAACAGGGTCTGATAGACGTGGTGGATCGACTCGGAGATATAGGTCGTCATGTCGAACGGTATCTGGTAGGAGATTCCTTCGGGGAAGTTGCGGCTGATCTCCTCCATGGCCTCTTTCACCGCGTCGGCCACCTCCATGGCGTTGGCGCCCGGCAGCATGTTGATGTTGAGCACCGCGGCATTTCCCCCGTTGATACCGCTCTCGGTGTTATAGGACGACGCTTCGAGCGAAACGCGCGCCACGTCGCGCAGGCGGATGATCGAGCCGTCGGGGTTGGCGCGGACGACGATCTCCTCGAACTCGCCCACCGACGACAAACGCCCCTGCGCCGTAATGGGGATCGTCACATCGAGATCGGTCATGGGCTGCTGCCCGAGCACGCCGGCGGCCGATTCGCGGTTCTGATCCTTCAATGCCCGCTGCAAGTCCTGCACCGTCAGCCCCAGATTGGCCAGCCGGTCGGGCAGCACCCAGATCTGCATGGCGTAGTAGCGCGATCCGACGTTCGAGACGCTGCCCACGCCCGGCACGCGCCGCAGCATGTCCAGCACGTTGAGCGTCGCGTAGTTGCTCAGGTAGATTTCGTCGAACTTGGGATCCGACGACAGCAGCGTGATCGTCAGCAGTTTGCTCGACGCCTGTTTCTCGACCGAGATGCCGTTCTGCACCACCTCGGCCGGCAGTCGGCTTTCGGCCAGCTTCACGCGGTTCTGCACCTCGACGGCCGCCAGGTCGGCATCGGTGTCGATGTCGAAGGTGATCGTGGCGGTGAAGCCGCCAGAGTTGGTCGACGACGACTCCATGTAGAGCATCCCCGGCGTACCGTTGAGTTCCTGTTCGATCGGCGTGGCCACCGCCTGCGTCACGGTCTGGGCGCTGGCGCCCGGATAGGAGGCGCTCACCTTCACCACGGGCGGGACGATCTTGGGATACTGGTCGATGGGCAGCAGCGCCAGTCCGATGACGCCCACGATGACGATGATGACCGAGAGAACGGTCGAAAAGACCGGCCGGTCGATAAAGAAATCGCTCTTCATAGGCTGTCGTTAATTGGATGCCACGCCATTGTCGCGCCAGGGCTCGACCGCCTCGACGCGCATACCGTGATTGAGTTTGTGGTAACCCTCCACGACGATCCGTTCGCCGGAGAGCAGACCGCGTTCGACCACCGTCTTGTTGTCCAGCTCGGGCCCCGTCTCGATAAAACGTTTTTCGACGACGCTGTCGGGCCGCACGACGAAGATGTAGGCACCGCCTTTCTCGATCACGATCGCCTTGGACGGTACGACCACGGCGTTCTCACGCACGTCGAGCAGCAGCTTGACCTTGGTGAACTGGCCGGGCAGCAGGATATGGTCGGGGTTGGGCATCTCGGCGCGCACGGAGAAGGTTCCCGTCTCGGGGTCGACCTGCGGGTCGGCGAAATCGACCAGCCCCCGCAGCGGATAGCGCGAGTTGTCGGGCAGGGTGACGGTGATGTAGGGGTTCCAGCGGCGCGTGGAATCCTTCTGCCCCAGATTGACATTGCGCTCCTTGCTGCGCAGGTAGTCCATACCGGTCATGCTGAAATCGACACGCACCGTATCGCTCTTGACAATGGTCGCCAGCAGCGACTTGCCGCCCGGCCCCACGAGGGTTCCGATGTCGGCGTTGCTGGCGCTGATATAGCCCGTGATGGGCGACTGTACGGTGGTGTAGCCCAGCGCCGTGGCCGCCTGCATCAGGTCGGCTTCGCTCATCAGCACGTTGGCCGTCGCGCTCTCGTAGGCGGCCGTCGCATTGTCCAGATCGAGCTGGCTGGCGGCATTCTGCGCATAGAGCGGGCGGATGCGTTTCAGGTCGCGCTCGGCCTTCTGGGCCAGTGCGCGATCCTTGTTGAGCTGCGCCTTGGCCTTGTCCACGCGGGCGCGGTAGATCTTGGGGTCGATGATGAAGAGCGTCTGCCCCTTCTTCACGTAGCTTCCCTCGCGGAAGAGCATCCGTTCGAGATAACCCTCCACGCGGGCCCGCACCTCGACGAACTGCTGCGCACGGATGCGCCCCACGAACTCGCCGTAGATCTCCACGTTCTGCGTGGCGACCGGCTCGACCGCCACGATCGGATAGTGCACCGCCTCGCTTCGAGGACGGAGCAGCCACACGACACCGGCCACAATGACGACCGCCGTCAACGCGATCATGATCCACCCGCTTCGGGTTCGCGGACAAGCCTTTTCGCACCACGAACCGGCTTTACGCACCCATTTGTCAACCTTCGGATTCATACCTGCCCAATCTTATTTTCAAACTTACTTCTGCGGAGATACCCGCTTTCAATGCCGCAAAGATACGATTTCCCGCGAAAAACGGGCAAAAACCGGTGAATTTCATTCTTAATTTTCTCGCCTCGGCAAAGCTCGCGCAAGCGCGGCTCTGCACTCGGCTTAACGAAAACGGTGAGTTTCTCTCTTCGTTTTCTCGCCTCGGCATAGTCCGAACAAGTTCGGCTCTGCGCTCGGCTTAACGAAAACGGTCGATTTTACCTCGCCGACAAACTTCTTTTCAGGTATTCAACGCAAAAAGTATGTTTTTCTTATGTTTTACGACGATAAAAAACCGTCCGAAACGAATCCGGACGGTTTTAAAACACACATCCTCGCACCCTAAAACTCCGATGTGAACTTGAAGCGGATCTCCTTGAAGTTCTCCTGCGCCAGCGTCAGCGCATAGCTCGTATCGGCCAGAAAGACGTCGCGGCCGTGCTTGTCGACCGCCATGTTGGTGTGCTTGCGGCGCTTGAAATCGGCCAGCTGCCCGGCATCGTCGCTTTCGATCCAGCACGCCTTGTAGATCGAGATCGGCTCCCAGCGGCATTTGGCGCCGTACTCGTGTTCCAAGCGGTACTGGATCACCTCGAATTGCAGCGCGCCGACCGTACCGATGATGCGCCGGCCGTTGAGCTGCGACGTGAACAGCTGCGCCACGCCTTCGTCCATCAGCTGATCGACGCCTTTGGCCAGCTGCTTGAATTTCAGCGGATCGGCGTTTTCGATATAACGGAACTGCTCGGGAGCGAACGAGGGAATGCCCGTGAATTTGAGCTTCTCGCCTTCGGTGAACGTATCGCCGATCTTGAAGGTTCCCGTGTCGTGCAGACCCACGATATCGCCCGGATAGGCCTCGTCGATCACCGACTTCTTCTCGGCCATGAAGGCCGTCGGCGACGAGAATTTGAGCTGCTTGCCGCTGCGCACGTGCAGGTAGTTGCGGTTGCGCTCGAAGCGGCCGGAGCAGATTTTCAGGAAGGCGATGCGGTCGCGGTGGTTGGGGTCCATGTTGGCGTGTATCTTGAAGACGAAGCCCGTCATCTTCTCCTCGGCCGGCTCCACGCGCCGCGTCTCGGTCTGCGAGGGGCGCGGCGAGGGGGCGATGTCGATGAAACATTCGAGCAGCTCGCGCACGCCGAAATTGTTGATCGCCGAACCGAAGAAGACCGGCGCCAGATCGCCCGCCAGATAGGCGTCGCGGTCGAAGGGATCGTAGACGCCCTCGATCAGTTCCGAATCCTCGCGCAGCTGGCGGGCATAGCGCTCGCCCACATGCGCGTCGAGCTCCGGTGCAGCCAGATCGCGGATTTCGACGGTCGACGCCGTAGCCGTCTGCCGCTCGTCGGAGGTGAAGAGCGACAGACCGTGCGCATAGATGTTGTAAACGCCCTTGAACGTCGGGCCGTTGGAGATCGGAAAGGCCAGCGGACGTACTTTGATGCGCAACTCGCGCTCCACCTCGTCCAGCAGGTCGAAGGGGTCCTTGCACGGGCGGTCCAGCTTGTTGATGAAGACCATCACCGGCGTCTTGCGCATCCGGCACACCTCCATCAGGCGGCGCGTCTGCTGCTCGACGCCCTTGGCGCCGTCGATGACGATGATGACCGAATCGACGGCCGTCAGCGTGCGGTAGGTGTCCTCGGCGAAATCCTCGTGGCCGGGCGTATCGAGAATATTGATCTTCACTCCGTTATACTCGAATCCCATGACGGAGGTGGCCACCGAGATGCCGCGCTGCCGTTCGATCTCCATGAAATCGGACGTCGCGCCCTTCTTGATCTTGTTGCTCTTGACGGCGCCCGCCACGTGGATCGCGCCGCCGAAGAGCAGCAGCTTCTCGGTAAGGGTCGTCTTGCCGGCGTCGGGGTGCGAAATGATGGCGAACGTCCGCCGCCGGGTGATCTCTTCCTGTAAAGTCATATCGTTACGGTCGGGAGCGGCGAACCGCTGCTCCCTGCTATTCCATTGTCAACTGTTTCTATTCCGGCTCCCGTCTTTGCGGGAAACCGCGCCGGCATCCGCCGCTCGCTTCACTCGGCCGCCGTCTCGGGCGGATAGTCCGTATTGTAGTGGCAGCCGACCGACTCCTTCAACTCGCGCCCCTGCTTGATAATAAGGTAGGCGACCGTAATCATGTTGCGCAGTTCGCACAACTCGCGGTTGGGCGTCGTCTTGCCGTAGAGCTCCTCCGTCTCGTGCCAGAGCGTTTCCAGACGGCGCATGGCGCGTTTGAGGTAGAGATTCGAACGGATGATGCCCACGTAGTTGGACATGATCTGCTGCAACTCGCGCTTCGACTGGATCACGAGCAGCATCTCCTCGGCCGTGGCCGTTCCCTCGAAATTCCAGTCGGGAATACCCTCCTGGATCGTGACCCGATCCAGCTGCGCCACGGCATGGCGCGCCGCCTGGTCGGCGTAGACCACCGCCTCGATGAGCGAATTGGAGGCCAGCCGGTTGGCGCCGTGCAGCCCCGTGCAGGAGGTTTCGCCCAGCGCATAGAGCCGGCGGATGGAGGTCTCGCCGTCGGTCGAGACCTTCACCCCGCCGCAGCAGTAGTGCGCCGCGGGCGTGACGGGAATCCAGTCCTTCGTGATGTCGATACCGATCGAGAGACACTTCTCGTAGATATTGGGGAAGTGGCTGCGGATCGCGTCGGCGGGTTTGTGCGTCACGTCCAGATAGACGAACTCCTGGCCGTGCAGCTGCATCTCGCGGTAGATCGAACGCGCCACCACGTCGCGCGGCGCGAGCGACTTCATCGGATGGTACTTGTCCATGAACTCCTCGCCGTTTTGCAGGCGCAGGATGGCACCGAAGCCGCGCATCGCCTCCGTGATGAGAAACGACGGGCGTTCGCCCGGATTGTAGAGCGACGTGGGGTGGAACTGGATGTACTCCATGTTCTCCGTGATGGCCTTCGCCCGGTGGCACATGGCGATGCCGTCGCCGGTAGCCACCACAGGATTGGTCGTGGTCGAATAGACGTTGCCGCAACCGCCGGCAGCCACTACGGTGAACTTCGCCAGCACGGTTTCGATCGCATTCGTCGTCAGATCGAGCACATAGGCGCCGAAGCAGGTGACGCCCCGCGTGTGGCGCGTGACGAACTCGCCCAGGTGATGCTGCGTCAGCAGGTCGACGGCGTAGTGCCGTTCCAGCAGGGTGATGTTGGGATGACGCCGCACCGAAGCCACCAGCGCACGTTCGATCTCGGCGCCCGTCAGGTCCTCGTAGTGCAGGATGCGGTGCTCCGAGTGGCCCCCCTCGCGGTTCAGCTCGAACCGCCCGTCGGGCGTCTTGTCGAAGCGCGTGCCCCATGCGATCAGGTCGCGGATCAGCTCGGGAGCACGGCGCACCACCAGCTCCACGGCGGCCGGATCGCATTTTCCGGCGCCGCACACCAGCGTATCGCGGATGTGTTTTTCGAACGTGTCGGGGGCATACGTCACCGAACAGATACCGCCCTGCGCATAGTTGGTGTTGCACTCGTCCAATTCGCCTTTGGTGACGACGGTGACACGGCCGTGTTCGGCCGCTTTGAGCGCGAAGCTCAGACCCGCCGCACCGGAACCTATCACCAGAAAATCGGTTTGCATCTCAAAAGTACGATTAAGTGGCACAAAAGTAACGATTTTTCACGACACGCGGAAAAGACGGCGAGGTTTTTCCGTTCCGTCGCCCGTCTGGCCCTATCGCGTACCGCCGCGACCGAGCAGCTGCTCGCGCTGCATCGTCGCCAGACGCAGGGCCTCCTCCTCGCCGAAACGGCCGCCGAGCACGCACAGCGCCTCGTTGCCGCCTCCCGAAACGACCAGCACCAGTTCGGCCTCGCCCGAAGGCGCGGCCGAGTAATAGCCCGCGACCTCCACGCCCGCCTCCCGTTCGCGGAACAGCCGCCTGCGCACGGGTTCGGCCGTCAGTGCGGCCACGTCGGCGCGGAAATCGCTTTCCAGCCGCACGAAAGCCGTCGTATCGGCGGCGGGATCGAGCGTGCGCGCCAGTCCGGTCATCAGCATGATGTTGGTCATGCCGCTCACCTTGTCCAGCAGCGCCGCGGAACGCCGCAACGAATCGGGCAGCGCGGCCACGCGCAACTTCACCAGGCCGACCATCGTACTGTCGAGCCGCATGACCAGCGCACCGTCGCGGTCGGCGTATTTCCGCGCCAGCGTCTCGACCGAGGCCGACGGCTGGGCGAACGCAGCGGCGCCGAACAAGAGCGCGACCGCCGTCAGGAGTACTCGTTTCATCACGGACAGAGTTGATTGTACGGTTGCAAAGGTAGCGATTTTCGGCGACTCCGCACCGTCTGCACGTCGAAAAAGGACCGCCGGCTGCAACCGCCGCGACTTTTTTGCGGGAAAAGCCCGACGGAAAGACCCGACGGTGCGGATTAAATTGTAATTTTGCAGGCGTAAACCGCCCGAACATGGAACGCCATATCGACATCAACCAATTCGACTACGACCTGCCCGACGAGCGCATCGCCAAATTCCCGCTGGCCGAACGCTCCGCCTCCAAGCTGCTCGTCTACCGCAACGGCGCGATCTCGGAGAGCCGCTTCGACCGGCTGGGCGAAGAGCTGCCCGAGGGGGCGATGCTGGTCTTCAACAATACGAAGGTCATCCGCGCACGCATCATCATGCACAAGCCTTCGGGCGCCCGCATCGAGGTCTTCTGCCTCGAACCCCACGCGCCGGCCGACTACGAACGCGCCTTCGCCGTCAAGGGGAAGTGCGCATGGAGCTGTATCGTGGGCAATCTCAAAAAGTGGAAGGAAGGAGCGCTCGTGATCGACTTCACGCTCGACGGCACCCCGCAGCAACTGCGCGCCTACCGCACGGGCACCGGCGGCCGCGAGCAGATCGTGCGGTTCGAGTGGGAGGCCGACCTCACGTTCGGAGAGCTGCTCGAACTGCTGGGACGGATTCCGATTCCGCCCTACCTGAACCGCGACAGCCAGCAGATCGACTACACGCGCTACCAGACCGTCTACTCCAAATTCGAAGGTTCGGTGGCCGCGCCGACGGCGGGACTGCACTTCACCCCCGAACTGATCGCGTCGCTCGGCGCCGCAGGCGTCGAGTTCGAAGAGGTGACGCTCCACGTCGGAGCCGGCACCTTCCTTCCCGTCAAGGACGACGACGCCTGCCGCCACGCGATGCACACCGAACATTTCGAGATCCGCCGCACGACCGTCGAACGGCTGTTGCACCGCTGGGGCCACATCGTCGCCGTGGGCACCACCTCGGTACGCACGCTCGAATCGCTGGCGGCGCTGGCCTGGCGCATCCGGCGCGAAGGATCGCCCGACGAAATGCGCGCGGTCGGCCAATGGGAACTCTACGACATCCCGGCCTCCTACACCGGCCGCGAAGCGCTGGAAGAACTGCTGGCCTACATGGAGCGGAACGACCTCGGCACGCTGAAAGCCTCGACGCAGATCATGATCGCACCGCTGGGCTACCGCTGGCGCATCGTGCGGGCGATCGTCACCAATTTCCACCAGCCCAAATCGACCCTGCTGCTGCTGGTTTCGGCCTACGTCGGCGAAGATTGGCACAGAATTTATGACTATGCCCTCCGGAACGATTTCCGGTTCCTGAGCTACGGCGATTCGTCGCTGCTCGTCAACGACGCGCCGTTCGCCGGCTGAATTCCCGCCCCGCAGCCCCGATTCGGCACACGCATTGCACACGACGATGCAGAGCGCACCGCCCGGCGCTCTGTCACCGCACGAAAAGCGCGAAAAGGTCTCCCCGCCGCACAATAAACCGGCGGACGATTCCGTTATCAAATTGATAATTAACAAATAAAACAAACGCAAAAAACAATACGACTATGCAAATTGTAGATGTACATGCACGAGAGATTCTCGACTCGCGGGGCAACCCGACCGTCGAGGTCGAAATCACGACGGCATCGGGCGCCCACGGCCGTGCGGCCGTACCCAGCGGCGCCTCGACCGGCGAACACGAAGCGCTCGAACTGCGCGACGGCGATCCCCGCCGTTACGGCGGCAAAGGGGTTCAGAAGGCCGTGGAGAACGTCAACCGGACGCTGGCTCCCCTGCTCACGGGAATGAGCGTGCTCGACCAGACCGGCATCGACCGTGCCCTGCTGGCCGCCGACCACACCCCGACCAAATCGAATCTCGGCGCCAACGCCCTGCTGGGCGTATCGCTCGCTGCGGCACATGCCGCGGCCAACTACCTCGGCGTGCCGCTCTACCGCTACATCGGCGGCGTGAACGCACACGTGCTGCCCGTGCCGATGATGAACATCATCAACGGCGGTTCGCACTCCGACGCACCGATCGCTTTCCAGGAGTTCATGATCCGGCCGATCGGCGCCCGCACCTTCCCCGAAGCGGTGCGCATGGGTGCCGAGGTGTTCCACGCCCTGAAAAAGGTGCTTCACAAACGCGGCCTCTCGACGGCCGTGGGCGACGAGGGCGGATTCGCGCCTGCGCTCAACGGTACGGAAGACGCCATCGAAACGATTATCGAGGCGATCCGCGCCGCCGGCTACCGCGCCGGCCGCTGCGACGAGCAGGGCGACGTCTCGATCGCCATGGACTGCGCCTCGTCGGAGTTCTACCGCGACGGTCTCTACGACTACACGACGTTCGAAGGCGAAAAGGGCGCCCGCCGCAACGCCGCCGAGCAGGTCGAGTATCTCGCCGCACTGGTGGAGAAGTACCCGATCGATTCGATCGAGGACGGGATGGCCGAAAACGACTGGGAGGGCTGGGAGATGCTCACCGCACGTCTGGGCGCCCGCTGCCAGCTGGTGGGCGACGACCTGTTCGTCACCAACGTCGAATTCCTGCGCAAGGGCATCGAGCGCCGCTGCGCCAACTCGATTCTGGTGAAGGTCAACCAGATCGGCACGCTCACCGAGACGCTCGACGCCATCGCCATGGCACAGCGCGCCGGCTACACGGCCGTCATCTCGCACCGCTCGGGCGAGACCGAGGACACGACGATCGCCGATCTGGCCGTAGCGACCAACGCCGGCCAGATCAAGACCGGTTCGATGTCGCGCACCGACCGCATGGCTAAATACAACCAGCTGCTCCGCATCGCCGAGGAGCTGGGCGACAAGGCCGTCTACGGAATCCCGAAATAAACCGTCTCGCAGCGGTTCCGCCGCCGTGCGACGGGAAACGCCCCTTTGCAGCTCTCTGCAAAGGGGCGTTTCCAATTTACCCGGAAGCATACCGCCGCGCAGTGCGGCTCCGCCCTATGCGATCACCAGATCGACACCCGCCTCCTCGGCCATGGCGACCGCCTGCTCCGAAATGCGGCTGTCGGTCACAATCACGTCGATCTCTTCGAGCGAACAGATACGGCCGAAACCGCGCTGCCCGAACTTCGACGAGTCGGCCAGAATGATGATCTTCGACGCCGAGCGCATCATCACCTGCGTGAGCTTCGCCTCCTCGATCGTCGAGGTGGTGATCCCGTGTTCCAGATCGATGCCGTCGACCCCGAAGAAGAGCTTCGAGCAGCTGAAATCGCTCAGCGCCGCCTCGGCGTAACCGCCGATCGCCGACAACGACTTCTTGTGGACGCACCCGCCCAGCTGCACGACGTTGATCTCCTCGACGTCGTTGAGCAGCACCGAGGTTTTGAGGAACGTGGTCACCACGTTGAGATGCGAGCGGAACTCGCGCTTGATCGCCTCGGCGAACGCATAGATCGTCGATCCCGAAGCCATGATGATCGAATCGTTGTCGTTGAGCAGTTCGACCGCCTTCCGGGCGATGCGCTCCTTCTCCTCGCGGTTGACATTGCCCTTCACGTGGACGTCGGTATCCGCCACGTGGGGATTGGCCGAACGGGCGCTGCCGTGTACCTTGTACAACAGCCCCTTCGCTTCCAGTATCTTGACGTCCTTGCGGATCGTCACCTTCGTCACGCCCAATTCGTTGGCCACGTCGGTGATGCGCACGAAGCCGTATTTGTTCAGATGATCGAGAATGTATTTGTGTCTTTCGGCTACGCTCAACATATTCGGTTTGTTTCGATTTTAATTGCGTAAATATAGTAAATATCGACGAGTTCTGCAAAAAAGCGTTGATTTTCTCTCTTCGTTTTCTCGCCTCGGCATAGTCCGAACAAGTTCGGCTCTGCGCTCGGCTTAACGAAACGGTTCGTTTCCAACAGTCGTTTTCTTGCCATGGCATAGTCCGCGCAAGCGCGGCTCTGCCCATTTGGCTTATCGACAACGTCGCTCTGTCTCTCACGGCCGGAATCTCCGGCCGATATTTTCCGCACGGGCACCCGCACCCGCAAAAAAGCGGACGACCCAAAGGGCCGTCCGCCGCGAAAACCGCTAAAAAGAGAGGGCGTTTACTGTTTCCTGACGATCACGTCGTCGATCCAGGCACGGTCGCCCGGCGTATTGTATTTGTCGTACTCGGCCGTCGCCTTATACAGTTTGGTATAGATCTGAATCAGCGTTTTGGCCGTCACGCCTTCGATCACGACCTCGTGGTCGGTAAACTCGAAGCACTTCTTGCTGTTGGCACCGTATTCGGCCGGGAGTTTGTGCTTCACCAGAACGTCCGTCGCATTTTCCGCTGCGACGGCGACACCGTCCGCCTTAACGATCTTCGCACCGTCGGCCTCTTTCAGACGCACCCAGACGCCTTCACGGCCATCCAGGACGGCATTACCGACTTCCAGATCGCCTGTCGAAGTGTTCGGTTCGCAATAGGGCGACGACTTGAAAGTCAGCACCACGGTCGTCGGACCGGTCAACGAGGTCATATACGGAATCGGCATGTAGCCGTTGTTCTCCGTAGAACCGAATTTCAGGATACCTGCGGTCAGATACGAACGCAGCATGTAATCCTCCGTCGCCGTAGGCAGCTTCGAAGCGTCCCACTGCGAGAGGAAGAGCCGGTGGTAATCGGCCGGCACCGCGCCGCAACCGCTGTTGGGGTTGGGCATGTTCTTGACCGGCGTGCCGGACGTATAGGCCAACTGGGTCAGGTCGCCCGTCAGATCGTCCTTCTCCGTCTTGGGATACATGCCGAATGCGATGGCCGCACCGTTGCCGCCCCACCAATGTTCGTTGAAATCGGCATAGAAGAGACAGTCGGAATGATCCGCCTTCGCCGTCGTAGTGAAGGTATATTCACCCCACTCCGAATCGCCGAACTTGGAGGCGTCGGCCGAGATGCGCTGAATGCGTGCCGTATAGGTCGTATTCGCTTTGAGACCGCCGAATACGAAGCGCGGGAATTTGTATTTGGCGCTGGGCAGCCCCCACTTCGAGAAGTTGTAGATCAGTTTCGACCCTTCGAGCAGCTGGAGCGACGTCTTGGTGTCGGACTGCTGCGCCGCGTCGATATCCCACTCGACGATGGCCATGTTGTGCGTCACCTCGAATCCGTCGTAGAGATGCACGACAGGGCGGGTCAGCAACGCCGGCGTATGCACGGCGATGTCGGCCGTGAACTCCGAATTGTATTCGGGCTTGCTCTCGTAGAGCGCCTGCACCGCAACGGCATAGTCACGGTCGGGCGTCAGTTCGCCGAAGGTGCACGACAGCGCGTCGGCATCCACGCTCTGCTCCTTCACCACGGCACCGGCCTCTTTGAGCACGGCCTTGTAGCCGCTCGCGCCGCTCACCGTCTCCCAACTGATCGTCACCGCATACGACGTCGCCGAAGCGGTCGCCTCGGGCGTCTTCAACGGGCCGGCCAGGAAGCCTTCGGTACCGAGCAGGACGGAGACCTTCTCCGAATCGAACTCGGGATTCGGCTCGTAGAGCGCGACGATCTCGAAGATGTAGAATCCCGGCTGCAAGTCGGTAAATTCGTGCGAGAAAACATCGTCGACTCCCTCTGCGGCGGGAACCACCGCCTTGTTCACGAACGAGGGGTTCTCCTGCGGCACGAGGGCCACTTCATAACCCGTCGCGTCGGCGACGCCCGGCCACTCCACCTCGATCGAATTCGCTCCGCTCGTATAGAGAATCCGTTCCGCATCGACCTTCTCCAACGGTTCGGTGCGCTCCTTGACGGCGGACGACATCACCGAGATGTTGTCCAGCACGAAACGGCCCTTGCCGTCCGTCTTGGTCGACGCCCACTTGAACGACGTGGCCGAAGTGGCGCCGTTGACCACGAACGTGCAGGTCGTCCACTTGGCGTTCGCCCAGCCCGAGAAGGTCGGCAGCGAGATGTTGCCGCCGCCCTCGACTGAACCTGCGCCTTCGGCCGTGAAGAGGATCAGATCGTCGGATTTATCGTACAGCGAGATGTCGAACGACACGACGACGGTCTGCGGCGCCGAAGAGAGTTTGTCCATTTTCGGCGTCTGAATCCAACCGTTGTTGCTGCCCGTTCCGAGCTTGATGTAACCCGGGTGTTCGTAGACACGCTCTCCCTGCCAACCGACCAGATCGCGGTTGATGCGGTAGGTCTCACCCAGCGACTTGAAGGCGTCGCCCGCGCCGTCGGTTCCCACCGAGACCTCGCCGTCGGCCTCTTCGAGGCCCGTAATATCCTGACCGGAAACCTGTTTCCCGCCGGGACACTTGCCCTTCTTATTGGCCATCAGGTCGCCGCCCCAGACGAATTTGCCGAAGTCCATCGAGAAGATGAAATTCTCGGACTGGATATTGAGCGAAATCACGTCGTCGAAGATCGTCTTGCCCTCGATGGTCATTTTCATGTTGAGTTTCACCACGCCGATATCGGAGGGGGTTCCCGTGATCGGCAATTCGATCTTGCCGCTGCCCTCGCCTTCGATCGTTCCCGTGTAGTCCTTGATCGCCAGCCCGCGGTTGTCGCCGTCGAACGTAAAGGTCATCTCGACGGGTTCGCCGCCCTTCGCCTTGTCGTACTCCACGGCCAGCAGCGCATTCGATGCGACATTGGCTTTCAGGTCGCCCGAAAGCACGGGTTTTTTCACCGTGAAGGTACCGTCGTCCTGCGTGACCTTCACCTCGACGGCATCGCCGCGCGTAGCGCCCACGATCGTAATCACGGCTTCGCGCTCGCCGCCGAGGTTGCGGTCGGCGATCGCCGTGATCCACTGATAATCCTTGCCGTTGCCGACCCCTTCGGCGGGATCGAGTCGCAACCAGGCCGCCGTCTCCTGCCCTGCGGCGTCCTTACATGCCACCGATGCGGACCATGCCCCCGGCACACGGACCGAGATCCGGGCGGTCGCATCCTTATTATAAGCCACACTCACCTCGTCGGTATTGCGTGTCAATTGGCTCACCTCGTCGGTAATGTCGTCGGTACAACCGGCAACACCAAAAGACAGGAACAGCGCGGTTGCAGCCATCCATTTCGTTAGTTTCATAAAATTCGTCGGTATTAGAGTAATACTATTGGTAAAAATAGTTTTCGGGAAGCATCCCTGCGATGCGCCCCGCCTCCAAGAAAGAATTTCAGATCAGTTTGCGAAAACAAATGTACACAATTTTTCATTGTATCCAAATTTTTCGAAAATAATATTTTTCAGTAGATATCGCCGACAATCCTAAAATAATCCAAAACACACCCTGAAAAACACGCTCCGGCACACGACAGAGACCTTTCCGGAAAAGAGAGACGGCTCCGATTTCGGCGCTCTTCGCCGATTTTTCCTTCGTCGCGTGTTATCGGATCTCTTCAAAAAATTATCGTATAAATTATTGCATAAAACAAATAATAAATTTACATTTGCATCTATAAAGCCATAACCCGCTCTCCAAAAGAGCACGAAACCAAACCTTAAAACACACATCAAAACAAATGAACAGAAACTAACCGAACCTTTTTCATCCCTCCCGGAACAGTTTAGATCGGATCAGTCTGCAACGTGAGGATTCCCGTACCGGACTTTCATATTTTAAATAATTTAAAAATCCGACACGGATGTCCGAACCCAACCGAATGTTAACTTAAACTGTTTTAACAATGAAACAATGTCCTACTCAGAGAGGAGTCCGCACGCTCGCGAACCGCTGCCGGCGTATGGGATTCTTCGTGGTCGCACTTGTTTTGACTGCCCTGACAACCAGTGCCTTCGCACAAGGGGGGGGGAATATCACCGGCACAGTCAAGGACAAGAGCGGTAATCCCATCATAGGTGCAGCCGTCACGATCCCCAACACGGCGCGCGGCACCTCTACCGACATCGACGGTCGCTACACCATCAAAGCCTCAGCCAAGGAGTCGCTGAATTTCAGCTATATCGGCTACCAATCCCAACTCATCCAAATCAACAACCGAACGACGATCGACGTCGTACTGACCGAAGACAACACTTCGCTCGAAGAGGTCGTGGTCGTAGGTTACGGCGTGCAGAAGAAGCGCGACATCGTAGGCGCTGTCGAACAGATATCCAGCAAGGATATCGCCGACCGCATCGGCTCCTACCAGAACGTGTCGCGTTCGTTGCAGGGTGCCATCCCCGGCCTGACGGTCACCTTCTCCGACGGTAAACCCACGCGCGGCGCCTCGTTCCAGGTGCGCGGCGCCAACTCGATCGGTGCGGGCGGTTCGGCCCTCATCCTCGTCGACGGCGTGGAGACCGACATCACGACGGTCAACTCCGAAGACATCGAGAGCATCTCGGTATTGAAGGACGCCTCGTCGACGGCCGTCTACGGTTCGCGCGGTACGTTCGGCGTCATCCTCATCACCACCAAACGCCCCGAAAAAGGCCAGATGAAGATCACCTACAACGGTTCGTACAACTTCTACAAGCGCACCGTGACGCCCGAACTGGTCGACAACGGCTACGACTGGACGACCTCCTACCTCGAAGCGTACACCAACAGCTACGCCACCGATCCGACCAACATCAACAACGTCTTCCGTTTCAGCCGCGCATGGTACAGCGAACTGGAACGCCGCAACAGCGACCCCTCCTACGAGAAGTGGCGGATCAATCCTGCCGACAACCGCTACGAGTACTTCGGCAACACCAACTGGTACAAGATATTCTACAAGGACTACACCACCGGACACCAGCACAACCTCTCGATTACGGGCGGAACGGACAAGGCGTCGTACTACGTGTCGGGCCGTTTCTTCCATCAGGACGGTATCTACAACGCCGGCGACGAACGCTACAACCAGTACAACGTATTGGCCAAAGGCACCGTGCAGGCGACCAAATGGCTCCGCGTCGAGAACACCACCTCGTTCATGAGCCGTTTTTCGCACCAGCCGACGCTGACCACGGGCGGACAGTCGTTCACGGTGACCCCGACGCGCATGATGAACCACCAGGGCTTCCCGATGACGCTCGAAAAGAACCCCGACGGAACCTGGACCGACGCGGCCGTCTACATGGGCTGGGCCGGATTCGTCGAAGGGAACACGTGGCGCGAAGACGACAAGTTCGACCTGAACAACAAAACGAAATTCACCCTCGATTTCATCAAGGACGTGCTGGTCGGCGAGATCGACGTCAGCTACTATCGCAACCACACCGAGCGCCACATGCTCGCCGTGCCCTACACCTATTACACGGGGCCCGAAAGTTCGGGCGAACGTCCCGCGACCTCGTGGTACGAGGAGCGCTACTACAACCGCGAACGCGTGGCCAGCAACGCCGTGCTGACGTGGACGCCGAAACTGGGCGAAAACCACTGGCTCAAACTCATGGGCGGCTGGAACATCGAGAACATGGACTACACCTCCACGCTGGGGCAGAATACGGGTGTCATCGATCCCGAGCACCCCAGTCTGAGCCTTACCGACGGCGAACTGCCCAAGGCGCAGGGCAACGGCAGCTACTCGGCCAGCCTCGTGGGCACCTTCTTCCGCGTGAACTACGGCTACAAGGGAAAATACCTCGTCGAGGTGAGCGGCCGCTACGACGGCAACTCGAAATTCCCGAGCAACCAGCGCTGGGGCTTCTTCCCCTCGGCGTCGGTCGGCTGGCGTATTTCGGAGGAGCCCTTCATGGCCGGAGCCAAAAGTTGGCTCGACAACCTGAAAATCCGCGCCTCGTTCGGTTCTACCGGCAACGGCCAGGTCGACAACTACCTTTTCCTGAGCAAGATCGCGATCAAGAAGAATCTCGGATTCCTGACGGGCGACAGCCCGCTGATCTACGCCGACAAACCGTCGCTCATCCCCGACGGCCTGACGTGGGAGACGGTCAGCACCTACGACCTGGGTCTGGACTGGGAGATGCTCAACGGCCGGCTGTCGATCGTGGCGGACATCTACCGCAAGAACACGACCGACATGTACGTCGTCGGCCCCGAACTTCCCGCCGTATTCGGTAACTCCGCCCCCAAGGGCAACTACGCCGACATGCGCACCGACGGCTGGGAGGCCAGCATCTCGTGGCGCGACAACTTCAAACTGGGCGGCAAGGATTTCAGCTACAACCTGAAATTCGCCATCTGGGACAACGTGACCAAGGTGACCAAATACATGGCCACGACCAACACGCTGCCGACCAACTACGCCACCAACTACTACGAAGGCATGACGCTGGGCGAGTTGTGGGGCTACACCTGCAACGGACTGTTCCAGAGCAACGAAGAGGCGCAAACCTACGCCGACTACTCGAAGTTCGCGCAGAACAAGATCGTATGGCAGAAGGGCGACCCGAAATACGAAGACCTCAACGGCGACGGCCGCATCGACAACGGCTCCAACCGGCTGGAAGACCACGGCGACCTGTCGATCATCGGCAACACCTCGCCCCGCTACTGTTACAGCCTCGCCGCGGGTGCGCGTTGGAACGGCATCGGCCTCTCGATGGTCTGGCAGGGCGTCGGCCGCCGCGACTGGTACCCCGCCAAAGAGTCGGGCTACTTCTGGGGACAGTACGGCCGGCCGTACAGCATCGCGCTGCCGTGGCACAACGACCGCTACACCGATGCCAACCAGAACACCGACGCCTACTGGCCGCGTCTGATCGGTTACACGGCACAGGGCGCGAATGCGATCCTTTCGCAGCCCAATACCCGTTACTTGCAGAAGGCCCGTTACGTGCGTCTGAAAAACCTGACGATCGACTACACCTTCCCCAAGCAGATGCTCACCAAGATCGGCATCCAGAACCTGCGCATCTACCTTTCGGGCGAGAACCTGTTCACGATCACCCCGCTGAAAAAGTACGCCAAGAACTACGACCCCGAGAACATCTACGCCGGCGACTCCGACTTTTCGAGCACGCGCGGCGGCGACGGTTCGGGCGACGGCGACGGTTATCCCGTCATGCGTTCGTACAGCATCGGTTTGAGTATCACCTTCTAATTTGAACGAAACTATGAAAAGAATAATTTATGCGGCTCTGGCTTGTCTGACGTTCGCCTCCTGCGAGGATTTCCTCGACAAGCAGCCGATCGAGCAGATCGGCACCGACGAATATTTCAAGGACGAAGCTTCGCTGGAAAAATACACCAACGGCTTCCTGAACTCCTACACGCCGAGTTCGGGCGACGTCACGCGCGGCGACGGCAACTGCGACATCATCGAGGTGAAACAGACGTCGAGCTACCTCTACCAACCCGTCTGGAACTCCTCGCTGCAAGGCGGTTGGAGCAACAGCACATGGAACTTCGTCTACTACATCAACACCTTCCTCGAACGGATGCACGAAGCGCAGGGCGTGAGCGAAGCGGCCTTCGCCCACTACGAGGGTACGGCGCGCTTCTGGCGGGCATGGAACTATTTCGAACTGGTGAAGACCTTCGGCGGAGTGCCCTGGTACGACCACGTCGTCCGCTCCGACAGCGAGGAAGACCTCTACAAGCCCCGCGACAGCCGCGAATACGTCATGGAGCGCGTGCTCGAAGACCTCAACTACGCCTGCGAACACTGCTACACCTCGGAGGCATGGGTCGACAACCAGAAGATCAACCGCTACATCGCACTGGCCATCAAGTCGCGCATCTGCCTCTTCGAGGGAACCTACCGCAAATACCACCGCGTCGATCCGTCGACGGGCAAGGCGTGGGATCCCGAATACAACAAGGACAACAAATGGCTGCGCGAGGCGGCCGATGCCTGCGAAGAGCTGATGGAGGCGGGCGTCTACTCGCTCGTCAACTCGCCGGCCGACGTGGCCACGCAATACCGTTCGCTCTTCACGTCGCCCTCCGTGCTCAAACAGGAGGTGATGTGGGCGCGCGAATACAACGACGAGAAGAACGTCCGGCACGACGTGACGTGGTACTTCACCTCGGGGTCGATGGGCCAGGGCTGGTCGCTCGACGCCGACTTCGTCTACACCTATCTGAACCGCGACGGCAGCCGTTTCACCGACCGGGCCGACTACAAGTCGACGACCTACGCCGAGCAGTTCGAAAACCGCGACTACCGCTTGCAGCAGACGGTCATCTCGCCCGAATACCGCAAACTGGTCGGAGGCACCTCGAAGCTCTTCGCCCCCGACCTCTCGGTAAGCTACACGGGCTATCAGGTCATCAAGTTCAACATCGACGACGACTCCTACGAAGCGTCGGGCATCTGCTGGAACTGCCTGCCGATCCTGCGCTACGCCGAGGTATTGCTCAACTACGCCGAGGCGAAAGCCGAGCTGGGCGAGTTCGACGACGCGGTCTGGGACAAGACGATCAAACCGCTGCGCGAACGTGCCGGCGTCGACGGAACCCGTCCCACGAAGATCGACGAATACCTGCAAAACGCCTATTACAGCACCGACGACGGCAACCCCAAGATCACCGACTGCGATATTCTGGAAATCCGCCGCGAACGCGCCATCGAGCTGCTGCTCGAAGGACGCCGCTACGACGACCTGATGCGCTGGCATCTGGGCGGACTGCTCAACAAACAGTGGTACGGCATCTACATCGGTGAGGTGGACAAGGCCTACGACCTCAACAACGACGGCGTCAACGACGTATGCGTGACCGACAAGGCGGGCAGCGAACCCGGCGTGAAGTACATCGTCCGCAACTCGGAACGCGCCCTCGAAGACGGCGCCAGCGGCCGTCTGGTCTACAACCTGCAACGTTATTTCAACGAGCAGCGCTACGTCCACCCGATTCCGAAGACGGCACTCGACAAGAACCCCGATCTGGGACAGAACGTAGCTTGGAAATAGCACTCCCGGACGCTGCGGCGGCCGGTCGGTTCGGGCCGGCCGCCGCAGACATCCGATCCGTAAAACATAACACATTCAAACAATGAAGCGAATCATATATTCTTTGTTATTTGCCGCCGGTGCGCTCTTCGCGGGCTGCTCCGACGACGATACGCAGGCCCCGCTGAACACCCCGATCCAGGAGGGGAACAATCTCTACGGCGTAGTGACGGACCCCAACGGCGCTCCGGTCGGAGGAATCGTCGTGAGCGACGGCTTCTCGTGCGTGGCGACCGATGCCAACGGCGTCTACCAGATGCCGCGCCATGCCGACGCCTTCCATGTCTTCTACCGCATCCCCGCCGACCGTGAAATCCCGATGTCGGAGGGCCGTCCCTGCTTCTGGCAGCGTCTTTCGAAGACGCAGGAACGCTACGACTTCGTTCTGATGCCGCAGCAGGCGGTCGAAACCGACTTCAAACTGGTCTGCATCGCCGATCCGCAGGTACAGAAAGACACGGATCTGGCCCGTTTCAAGGAGGAGTCCGTGCCCGACATCCGCGCGCATGTCTCGACGCTCGAAGGTCCCGTCTACGGCATTACGCTGGGCGATATCATCTTCAACGAGAAGGCCAAGGACGTCACCAACCAGATGATGCCTCCCATCGCGCTGGCCATGCGCGAAAGCGAGATCGGATTGAAACTCTTTCAGGTGATGGGCAACCACGACAACTGCATGACGCCCACCGTCACCGACGAGAGCAGCAACTTCGATCTGGCCGGACGCCGCAACTTCGAATACAAGTTCGGCCCGTGCGACTACTCTTTCGACCGGGGCAACGCCCACATCGTCGCCATGGACGACGTTCTGCTGACGGACGAGAAACACAACCCCTCGGACTACGAAGGGGGCTTCACCGATGCGCAGGTCGAGTGGCTGCGGCAGGATCTGAGCCTCGTCCCGAAGGAGAAGCTCGTCATCTTCTGCGTGCATATTCCGCTGCGCAACGCCACGTCGTTCAACCGCGAGACCGTGCGCAACCTGCTCAAAGAGTTCGACAACGTCCACATCATGGCCGGCCACACGCACTACGCCCAGAACTATATCGACGGCGACGTCTACGAACATATCCACGGTGCCGTCTGCGGCGCCTGGTGGAAATCGACCATCAACGTCGACGGTACCCCCAACGGTTACGGCGTCTACGACATCTCCGGCAGCAAGATCGAGAACTGGTACTACAAACCCACGCGGCTGTCGAAGGATTTCCAGATCCGCATGTACCGGGGCGAGACGACCTTCGCGGGCGGCTACAAGTTCACCTACACGGCCTCCGACGAGATCGTGGCCAATATCTGGAACTCGGACGACAGGAACTGGAAGGTCGAAGTGTATGAAAACGGCAACAAAACCGGCGAGATGACCCGCGAGAAATCGCTGGACGCATGGGGTGCGGGCTATCACGTGGGAGTCCTGAGCGCGAATCCCGATTCGCACGGCAAGACCACCTACGACCACTTCTATCACTACAAACTCAAAGATGCCAAAGCGGCCGTCGAGATCCGCGCAACCGACTGTTTCGGCAAGGTCTACACACAGAACGTCTTCACCACGGCCGCCGAAACGGACTATCCGATGGTGGACAACTATCCTGCGGTCGCCGAATAGCCGGTCAGGTCATTCTGCGAATTTTCATCTTGGGCTGACGCCTTATCCCGCAAATGCAATGTCGAATTTATTCTGACATTGCATTTGCTTATTTTTATTTCAGCTTGCGCCTTAGATGCTCCCGCCCGGCAAAAAGCAAATAAATTTGACATTGCCCTCGCTTAATCGTATTTTTGGTTTCGCCTTAGATACTCCGTCTCGGCATAATCAAACATGAATGTTTGCTTCTGCCCTCGACTTTTCGTATCTTTGCGAATCCGGCCCGCTCCATGCGGCCGGACTTCACGAATTTACGCAACCGCACTAAAATTACATTCATGGCTACAATCGACTCCTACCGCTCGCCCTTTCCGCACGAGGAGCTTCTCGAACGCGCCCGCCGCATCCGGCACGTGGCGCTCGATATGGACGGCACCATCTACATGGGCATGTCCCTCTTCCCCTGGACCAAGCGGTTCCTCTCCGACCTGACGGAGATGGGCATCGGCTACTCGTTCCTGACGAACAATCCTTCGAAGAGCATCGCCGACTACCTCCACAAGCTCGAAACGCTGGGCATCGAAGCCACGCGCGAGGAGATGTATACCACGGCGCTGGCCACGATCGACTACATCCGCTCGCACTACCCGACGGCCAAACGACTCTTCCTGCTGGGTACGCCGAGCATGATCTCGGAGTTCGAGGCCGCCGGCTTCGAATCGACGGCCGACAGCGCAGAGGACGTCCCCGACGTGGTGGTCGCCGCCTTCGACATGACGCTCACCTACCCGCGCCTGTGCCGCGCCGCATGGTGGGCATCGCAGGGCATCCCCTACATCGCCACGAACCCCGACCGCGTATGTCCTACCGATCAGCCCGTCGTGCTGGTCGACTGCGGCTCGATCTGCAAGTGCCTCGAACACGCCACGGGACGTACGCCCGACATCGTGCTGGGCAAACCCGATCCCAACATGCTCACCGGCATCAAGGAGCGTTTCGGCCTGCGCGCCGATGAGATCGCCATGGTGGGCGACCGCATCTATACCGACGTAGCGATGGCCCGCAACGCCGGCGCATTGGGCGTACTGGTACTCTCGGGCGAGACGACCGAGGAGGTCGCCTCGGCAGCCGACCCGCAGCCCGACGTCACGGCGCTGTCGCTCAAAGAGTTCGGAGAACTTCTCAAAGAGGCGCACGGAAAATAGAATTTTCCGCCTGCCGTTTCGCACGAAGGTAGCATTCCTGAAAAGGGATGCTATTTTTTTTTACAAATATACCTTCCTTTACATTTGATTTTTATTATATTTGCACTAAGAGCCAATCTAATTAAAAAACATGCGCCTATGAAACCAAACAAAACTCTTTTCGGAGCGTTTGTCATCTCCGTTACACTCATAATCGGCGCCTGTCAGCAAACCGAACTGTCCGACTCCGCCCCGACGCCCTCTCTCCCCGCACCGGCGGCGGAATTCGTCGCAGACGATTCCGATCTGTCGGCAGGCGACGCGGCGGCGATCGCCCGCATTTTCCGCAACGGCAACCGTCCGACCCGTGCCGGCAGCGGTGCAGTCGTCCGCAACGTCGTGACGATCCGCGACGCAGCAGGGCGTCCGGCAATCTATGCGGTCAACCTGCAAGAGGGCTACCTGCTGATCTCCGCCACCAAACGCTGCTATCCTATCCTGGCGCAGATCGACCGCGGCACCTTCACACTCGACCGCGAACCGAGCGGGCTGGACGTCGTCTTGCAGGAGATGACCGAGACGATCGAGGCCGCACGCGACTCCGCCGCCGTCTTCGACTGCCGCTCCGCATGGCTTCCCTACGAAGAGCGCACCCGCCCCGAACGGGTACAAACGCGAATGACCGACGACGAGTTCTACGACATCCAGAACGAATGGTATGGAAAATGGTTCGCGGAAGGAGCCGACACGTATCGTTTGGCCATCAAACCCGACGACATGCCCGAAGATGCCTATCAGCGTTTCTGCGAAACCGCTATCGGCGACGACGCTTGGGTCGACACCCCCTACAACTGCATGGAGTCGGGAATTATTACGGTCAAATACCATGAATCGGGAACAAAGAAAGGCCCGTTCCTCACGACGAAATGGAGACAATATGCACCTTATAATTCACAGATAGGCGGGGAAAAGCCCTTGGGCTGTGTAACTATTGCCGTCGGCCAACTGATGCGCTACTACCAACACCCCGCCTATTTCGGCTGGTCGGACATGCCCGACGAAACGAGCAATACGACCCTCACTTCTTTTCTGACGCAATTGCACGGAGAACTGCGCGTAACCGACGGCGGATCGAGCAATATCGACCATGCGAAACGGGTTCTCGAAAGTTACGGATACAGTTGCTCGAAAAGGAGTCATAACGCCTCGACCGTCTATACGATGCTGAACAGCAATCTTCCTGTCTACACCCAAGGGCAGGACAAACCTCGCGACGTGGGTCACGCTTGGGTGGTCGACGGCTCCAATTCGATAACCGCCTATACGGAATACAAGTTATATGCGCTGAACAACGGTCTTCCGCGACCGTGGTATGTCGAACTCGATTCCGAAAGAGTCTATCACTCGCAAAATGTCTTCTTCCACATGAATTGGGGACAGTACGGATTGTATAACGGATGGTTCTTGGATACCAGAATCTCGTTTAAAAATAATAAAAACGAGATATGCAACTACTCTTCCAATAGGAAAGATCTGCTGATAACGGATTTTTAACCTCACAAAAATGAAATCGATGAAAAAATACATAATACCACTTATCGCCCTGACCGCCCTGACCGGCTGGGGTTGCGAAGAGGAAATGGTCGGCGGCGATTGGGACTACAAAGATGCAATGATTCTCGTCGGTCAGGAGTTGATCTATGCGCACAACCACACGGTCGAACTCCCCGCACAACAGTGCTCGATCGATCTGCAAATCGTCTCCGAGGGAATATCCGGACAATCATCGATAGATGCCGACCACTTCGGCCAGAACCTCCCCGATGCATTCTCCCTCACGCTCCTGACGCCTCGTCACGAGGCCGAGATATACGACTACATCGTCGATTCCTGGGGCGTAGAACACAAAGAGTGGCCGCGCTACATGCAAACCATCCGGATAACCGCTACGGAAAACCGATTTATCATCCCGCGAATCATGCGGTGCCGCCTTTGGACGGAAAGTCCTCAGGTCGGTGCCGCCGACATCACCATCCGGCAGGCGGGAGCGAAATAACGAACACCTAATTATGAAAAAGATATTCGCCATACTGATTGCGCTGTCGGCACTCTCGAACTTCTCCTGTAAGGAAAAAGAAGAGGAGTACACCGAAGGGGGGCTTGTCTTCGGTGGAATCTATATGCTCGACGGGCAACAGCTCGTGGAAACCGACGGATACATTCTCGAACTGCCGGCCGAACAAAACACCGTCGAGTTACGGATCGTTTCGAAAGGTGTTCAAGAGTTCGGTATCGGAGGATACCCGATGTCCGGACTCGGAGAATACAAGGTCGAAGGATTCACCATAAAGGTCACCCCCGATCCGGCATCGGAGAAGTTGGAAATCTACGACTACATCGATGTAGAATACAAAGGCGAACAGCACCGTGTTCCACGTTATCTCCAAACGCTTCATCTCGGCGCCGACACGAACACCGGACAGCAAAAGGAGATCCGGATACGGTTCATCACGAACATTCCAAACTATTGGATGGAGTGGAGTCAACTCACCGTCCGGCAGGCGGGCAGATAAAGGAAAAAGGAGCCTTACGACTCCTTTTTTCATGCTGCAAACAGATCGTTCCCGACCTTTTCGTCGAATCTTTTCTCCGTCTTCTCACCTCGGCAGAGCCCGCGCAAGCGCAGCTCTGCACCCGCCTTAACGAAACCGGCCCTTACCGCAGCACGATGTCGCTCTGACCGGCCAGGCGGCCGTCGGCATAGACCTCGACGCGGTAGGTTCCGGCCGTGAAGCCGGCGCCGTCGTTGTAGTAGACGCCCACGGCCAGGTCTTCATTCTGGTAGTCGACGTCGCGCGAAGCGGTGTAGGTCAGCCGCTCGCCCTCGAACTCGAAGGTCGCCGCCGATGCATTGGACTGCACGTACCCGTCGGGCGAGGTGATGCGCACGTAAACCGTCCGTTCGCCCGGCTCGGCCAGGTCGTTGCCCGCCAGCGTGAATTCGACGCGCAGGCGCGAGGCGTTCTTCACGCGCGACACCTCCTTGTCGCGCGCGTTGAGCGGCACGAGCCGGATGCCCCGTGCGCGGATCACCGCACCCTGACGTACCTTGGTGCTCAGCTCCGAAGCCTTCTCCTCGGCCACTTCGGCACGCAGGTTGGCCGACGAAATCTCCTTGCGGTAGGAGACGTTCTCCTTGATCAGGTTCTTGTTGAGCGTATTGAGCGAATCGATCTGACGCAGATAGCCGCGCATGATCGTCCGCATGGTTCCGATCTCCTTCTCGTACTTCTTGATCTTGGCGTAGCTCCACGAACGCTCCTTGGTGAGCCGCTCCATGAGCGAATCGGCGCGGCTGCGTTCGAGACCGAGGCTCTGCGAAATGCTGTCGTTCGAAATTTGAAGGTTGTCGAAATCCTCCATCAGGTGCGAGAGGTTGCTCTTGATCGAATCGCGGTCGACCAACAGCAGATCGTACTCCTCCTGCTGCTGACGGTGGATATTGAAGTAGAGGATCGACAGCGCGGCCAGGATGACGGCCAGGATGACGATGATCGTCTGGTAACCGCGGATCGATTTGGCGCTCTTCGGAGCCTCCATTCGATCGTCGTCCTCGTACTGCGACGGATTATAGTCTTTATTCTCTTCCATAACGATACGGTTTTGGTCTCAAAGATAGAATTTTTTTCGGAAACGGAGAAATCACACCGTCCCGATCGTCGCATCGAGCCACATCCTCAACTCCCCGACAAGCGCTTCGCGCCACGCGAACTCCCGTCGCAGGCCGAATCCGTGGCCGCCGGAGGGATAGAGATGCAACGCGGCGCCCGCGCCAGCCGCCAGCAGGCATTCGGCATAACGGCACGCGCCGAGCGGCGTCACGGCGCCGTCGTCGGCCGCCGCGGCGAGAAAGGCCGGAGGCGCCGCCCGATCGATCCGGTAGAGCGGGGAACGGCGTTTGGCTTCCAGGCCGTGCAGCTCGCGGCCGAACATGCGCAGCATCGAAGGACGATGCGCGAACTCCTCCTCCATGCTCACCACCGGATAAAACAGCAATTGGAAATCGGGACGCCGCGCCGCAGGCTGCGCGAGTGCCGCGCAAGCCGCCAGATAACCGCCGATCGAGGCGCCCAGCACACCGGTCTTCACGCCGTCGAAACGATTGTGCAGCAACTCCGCGGCCCGTTCGACATCCTGCTGCGGAAGCGCCGGATCGCCTTCGGGCAGACGGTACTTCACCACACCGGCGGCGATGCCGTGTGCAACGAACCATTCGGCGAAGGCAACCCCCTCGTGTTCCGTGTTGACCTTACCGAATCCGCCGCCCGGACAGATCGCGACGGCCGCGCGCGGCACGCCGTCCGGTTCGAAAAGCAGCAGCGTACCGCCGCACGCCTCTTCCGCGCGTGCGACCGCTTCCGATGCCGGCATCTCCCGCTGCGATCCGCCGCGGCCCTCCGCCAAATCGATCTGCGTCAGTTTCATCTTCACCTGATTTTGCTGGTCAACGGATATTTCAGCCCCTTATACCCCGTGATATAGGCATTGACGCTTCCCACGCGGATGGGCGATTCGAGGTGAAGGGGAATCTTGTTCTCGTCGTCCGACAGCCAGATGAAGAACTCCGATCCGTCGGTGAACGAGAAACTCTCGGAGGTACCGATCTGGCAGGCGAACTTCAACGTGTTGAATTTCCCCATGTTGCGGATTTTCTTCACCTCGCGCCCCTCGAAGCGGTAGCGCAAATGGCGGATCGTATCTTCGAGCACCATCTGCAAGACACGCTGCTCGCCGACGCGGAACGACGCGGCGTCGGCGCTGCGCATGTTGAAAAAGAGCGACACGGCGTCCATGCTCACGTCGGTGAGCGCCATCTCCTTCCGGTTTTCGGGCAGCGTGCGCCGCTGCCAGCGGGTCGCCACGCGCCGCGCCGGCCAGTCGTAGTCGAACCGGCTGCGGAAGGTATAGCCCCCTTCGTGGATATCGCTCGTGAATCGCACGGTGCGCAGCGTCGCGGTATCGACCCAGATGTTGTACCGGTCGTCGAGCGAGAAGAACCACCGGAACGAGGCCAGCGTCTTGCCCTGTCCGAAGACGTTATAGACGGTCTGTCCGTCGAGTTCGACCTCGGAGGTACGCACCACGACGGTGGCCACCTCCGTATTGGGCACCAGCTTGGCGCGGTAGCTGACACGGTAGAACAACTCTTCGCCGGGCACGTAGATCTGTCCCGCGGCGGAGAATATGCCTCCCGTCAGCAGAAAAAGTATGAGGATTCGTTTCATCGTAAGTTGTTTCATCTGTCATTCACCGTTTTCGTTAAGCCGAGCATAGAGCCGAACTCGTTCGGACTTCGCCGAGGCGGGAAAGCGTCTGTTAATAAACAAACGGGTTCCGCGCCGCTTTTATTTTCGCGGCGTCAGGAGATCATCGAGAAATCGATCGACTTCTCTCCCGAATAGCGTCGTTTCAGTTCGCGCAATCCGGCGTGCTCGGGCGCCGCGAGCGCCGCATCGGCGGCGAGCACCCCGCCGGCCGCATCGCGCGTAAGTTGCAGAATCTGCACATCGAGCGTCGGATTGGCTATCTTCAAATCAAAGGCCATACCGCTCTGCTGCGTACCGGCGATATCGCCCGCGCCGCGCAGTTTGAGGTCGAGCTCCGCAAGGCGGAACCCGTCGTTGGTCTGGCACATCGCGTCGAGGCGCGCCCGCGCCTCCTTCGAGAGTTTCTCGCCCGACATGAGGATGCAGTACGACTGCTCGGCGCCGCGCCCCACGCGCCCGCGCAGCTGATGCAGCTGCGACAGGCCGAAACGTTCGGCCGACTCGATGACCATCACCGTGGCATTGGGGACGTCGACCCCCACCTCGATAACCGTCGTCGAGACCAGTATCTGCGCCTCGCCCGACTTGAAGCGGCGCATCGCCGCCTCCTTGTCCTCGGGCTTCATTCGGCCGTGCACCACCTCGACGACGTACTCCGGCAGCGGAAAGTCGCGCGAAATGGCCTCGTAACCGTCCTGCAAATCCTTGTAATCCATCGATTCCGACTCTTCGATCAGCGGGTAGACCACATAGGCCTGACGGCCCCGGGCGATCTCCTGCCGCAGGAACCCCCACACCCTGAGCCGCGCCGCATCGGTGTAGTGCACCGTGCGCACGGGCCGGCGTCCGGGCGGCAGCTCGTCGATCACCGAGACGTCGAGATCGCCGTAGAGCGTCATGGCGAGCGTCCGCGGAATGGGCGTGGCGGTCATCACCAGCACGTGGGGCGGCTGCTCGTTCTTCGTCCACATCCGCGCCCGCTGTTCGACGCCGAAACGATGCTGCTCGTCGATGACGACCAGCCCCAGGTTGGCGAAGCGCACCCTGTCCTCGATGAGCGCATGGGTTCCCACCAGCAGCTGCACCTCGCCCGAGGCGACCCCTTCGAGTGCGGCGCGGCGTTCGCGGGCCTTCGACGCACCCGTGAGGATCGCCACCCGCACGGTCAGCCCGTCGAGCAGGCGCGTGAGCGTGGCGTAGTGCTGCCGCGCCAGAATCTCGGTGGGAGCCATCATGCAGGCCTGAAAACCGTTGTCGACGGCCAGCAGCATCGACAGCAGCGCCACGAGCGTCTTGCCCGACCCCACGTCGCCCTGCAACAGCCGGTTCATCTGGCAGCCCGTCACCGTATCCTGCCGGATTTCGCGCACGACGCGCTTCTGCGCCCCCGTAAGCGGAAAGGGCAGCTTCTCCCTGTAAAACGTATTGAACGACTCCCCCACGCGGGCGAAATAGAAACCGTCGTTTCGGGCCAAACGCTCCGAACGGCGCGCCATCACGTTGAGCTGCACGCCGAGCAGCTCCTCGAATTTGAGGCGGTACTGCGCCTGCCGGAGCGCTTCCGGCGACTGGGGGAAATGGATGTTGTAGAGCGCTTCGCGCAGGGTCGCCAGTCCGTACTGTCTGCGCATCTCGGGAGGCAGCGTCTCGCCGATGCGCTCGCCCGCGATCCGCCACGCATTGCTCACGATCGTATGGAACCCTTTGGTTCCCAACACCGACGACAGCCGCTCGGTCGAGGAGTAGATCCCCTGCAAACCGCTCTCGGCACGCCGCGACAACGCCTTTTCGACGGTCTCTACTTCGGGATGCACCAGCGAGAGTTCGTTGCGGAAGAACGACGGGCGGCCGAAGACGAGGTATTCGCGCCCCACTTCGATGCGCTTCTCGATCCACTTGATCCCCTGGAACCACACCAGCTCGGCCTGTCCCGTGGCATCCGCGACATAGGCCGTGAAGCGTCGTTTGCGTCCTGCGCCGGCATAGGCCACGCCGGTGACGCGACCCCGGAACTGGACGAGCGTCTGCCCCGAAGCGCCGATTTCGGCGATCCGGTAGATCTTCGTGCGGTCGATATAGCGGAACGGGAAATGGTAAAGCAGATCGCCCACGGTCGCTATGCCCAACTCCTTGTCGAGCAGTTTGGCCCGTGCCTCGCCGACGCCGGCGATGTATTTCACGTCGTCCGTATACCAGTTTCCCATCGCTGCGTTACAATTCGTTGAGCACCCGCTTGGCCTCGGCCAGCCGCTCGTGCAGGTCGGCGGCCGGCTCGCGCGATGCGAAGGGGGCGATGACCGCTTCGAGCCGCGCCCGTTTTTCGTCGGCCCCGGCCGAGTTCCCGCGGCCCGCTTCGGCGCGCAGGATACGGATCTTCTCGGCATCCTGAATCCCTTCGCACAGGCGCTCGAAACGGATCGACGACCGGCCGCCCGGATAGACGACGTAGGTATCGCCCGCGGGCCACGTGCGGAAACGCGAATCGCGCAGCGGGTCTTCCGTCCACGAGTTGTAGGCCCAGCGCAGGAAGCCGTCGTAGCCGTTGGCCACGGCGTACCACGCCGCCACGGTCGCCTCGGCCGGATCGGAGAAGGTGAACATGTTGGGATAGCGGTGCGAGCAGCAGACGTAGTAGGTCGTCACCTGCCCTGCGGCGCGGCGCGCGGCGATATCCTCGGGAGCGACCTCCTGCCGAGCCGAGACGCAGATGTCGTGCAGCTGCGGGTAACGCTTGTAGCTGTCGTGGTTGTCGGCCAGCGCGATGCCCAGCTGCGGAGCGTGTTCCGCGAGGAAGGCCACGGCGATCTCCATCTGTTCGGGCGACCGCTCGTCCATGGCGATGCAGGTCTTCGCCAGCCACCCTTTTTCTTCCAGATGCCGCACGAAATCGGCGAGGAACGGCCGCCACATCTCGTCGAAGGCGGGCTGGCCCGGTTCGGCCTTCACGTCCACCCACTCGCCCGTCGCGGCGTCGCGGTAGTGCAGCATGTTGTTCCACGGCAGCATCGAGTAGCAGTTGATCTGTTTGTCGACGCCCAGCCCCTCCATGAACTCCACCCAGCGGTCGAAGGCCGCATAGTCGTATGTCCACGCGCCGTCGGCGCCCTTCGTCCAGACGATCATGTCGGCGTAGGCGTCGTAGCACTGATTGTTCCACGGATCCTTGTTGAGCGTCGCCGTGACGACCTTCTGTCCGGCGTCGGCCAGCGGCTTCATCACGGGGCGGAGCGCCTCGAAATGGGCGTCGCTCCACATCTCCGTCCCCTCGACGCGCGCCACGGCGGCGGGATGCTGCCACAGATCGAGGTGGTACCGCCACTCGGAGGGTGCGGGAAGCGTGCGGCCGGTGACCTCCACGGCCAGTTCGAGCCGCTGCTCGTCGCCGTCGCAGGCGACCGTCACCGGCGTGCGGTAGAGTCCGGGCGCAGCATCCTGCGGCACGTCGACGGTGATCCATACCGGACGCACCGTGCAGGCTTCGAGCGCCATCGAAGGCCGCTCGTCGAGCATGTCGGCAGTCAGCACCGCCGCGAAATCCTGCGGCTTGCGCTTGCAGCAGCCGCAGGCGAATTCGTCGCTCATCACGTAGCGCACGAAACGGGTGCGCACCGCACTTTCGGGCAGCCGCCCTTCATCGGAGGTCAGCACCCCTGCCGTACAGACGAGCCGCTCCACGGGCTGCGCACTCCATACGAGCAACTGCGCCGACACCCGCTCGCCGCGCCATGCCGTCAGGCGGCACGCCGTCCGCGGCTCCACGTCGGGCAGCTGCGACTTGCCGAAGCGGCGATCCGTCGTCACGAACGACGCGCAGGGAGTATCGCCGGCCGCCGACCAGTCGGCGAATGCGGCCGCAGGATCGGCCATTTCCTGAAAATCGGGGAAGGAGGGACGGTCGTTCGCACCGCCGCAGGCGGCCAGCAGCATCGCTGCGGCCGGAAGCAGAAAGGAGAGGGTACGTTTCATCGGGTCTATCGTTTGTTTTTACAAAGATACGAAAAGTCGAGCGCAGAAGCAAGCGACAGCTTGATTATGCCGAGACGGAGTATCTAAGGCAAAGCCAAAGATAAGCAAAGTCAAGCGCAATACAAATTTATTTGGACATGGCCGAGACGGAGTACCTTCGGCGAAGCCAAAAATCCGAAAAGCCGAACGGCAGAGGTACATCGAGACCGCAGCCAAATAAAGATTTTGCCGCGAAGCCCTATTTGATTTCAATCGTGCAGCGAACCGTCAACGCCCGTTGAACCGGTAACCGACGCCCAGCATCAGGTTGTTCGGATTGCGGAACTTGTAGAGCTGATATCCGACGTGCAGGAAGACGTTGCGCGCCACATCGGCTTTGAGGGCGAAGACCTGGTAGAACGAATTCGTGTCGTCTCCCCTGCCGATCAGGTTCTTGCCGATACCCAGATTGATCGAAAAGATCGGCATCACGACCTCGCAGCGGATCGACACCCCCACGGCGAACTGCTCCTTGAAGGGCGGACGGTGGAATTTGAGTTCGTCGGCCAGCGGATAGTCGTTGGCGATATGGTCTTTGAGGTTGGCGCTTTCGTCGTACTGGGCGTCGAGCGACAGACCGGCGCGGAAGAACCGGCTGAAATTGTACATCGGGGTGAAATTCAAACCCGCCACAGCGAACGACCCGGGGATCAGGTAGGCCCGGCTCTCCTGCAAGAATCCCTTCTTGCGCAGCGCGCCGTAGAGAATCACGTCGTAACTCACATAGGGGCGGAACAGATCGCTGCGCCGCACGGCGGCCCTCCGGTCGTCGGCCGCGTCGCGGCCGAAAGTCCGCATCAAGCCCACCCGGCCGCCGATGAGGTTGACCCCGCCGTTCGGATAGCGCGTGTTTCCGTTGGAGAAGTGCGTGAGCCCGACGCCCGCCGTCAGGCTCCACCGCGGTGCGAAACGCCAGTTGAGCATCAACCCCAGATTGATGTAGGCATTGATTTTCGAACCGACCACCGTGTTGAACGGATTGGTCCGTTCGTCGAAGGGCTTCCAACCGAACGAGAGGCCGAAATTCCACTCGTAATCCAGCGACAGCCGCTCCGTCAGCGCGGCGATGCGCGCATGCTGGAACACGTAGAGCGCTACGGGCGTACCGACCTCGGCGCTGTTGAAAAAGGTGTTGTAACCCAGTCCGACGCCTTGATAGGTGAAGGGGTAGTTGCGGCCGAAACGGGTTTCGGGGCCGAACTGGAAGGCATATTTCAGATGCACGGAGAGCGTCGTCCCGAACTCTTTCCCCGCGGCGTTGGCCCCCTTGAAAAAGTCGTCCGTGCGGAACAGCGCCCCCGGACTGACGTCGAGGCCGAGTTTGTGGACGAGCGCCTGCGGGCGGGCGAGGCTGTCCGGCGTCGGACGCCGCAGGGATTCGCCCCGCACCGGAGCGGGCAGCGACACGACGGTCAGGCACAGCAGAACAGCAGCAAACGAAGCGGAGATCACGCGCATGGCCTTATTCATCGGTCTTGGGTTTGAGGATCAGATAGTCGTACGGCAGCGAACTGTGCAGCGTGCCGGTGAAGGTGCGCTGCCGTCCGGCAGGACCGGAGGCGTAGACGGTATAGGGCACGCGGAACTGTTCGAGCGACAGATACACCTCGACGTTCAAACGTTCGTGGGGCTTCGCCGTGACGGTCACCTGCTCGTCGTCGGGGAAGGAGAGCGGAAGCTGCTGGTCGTTCCTCGCGAAGCGGGCCGACGACTCCGCGACGACCGGCGTGCCGTCCGCCATGTCGGGAATCACGATTTCGGGCAGCGGCACACCGAAGATCTCCTCCCGACGATCGTTGAAGTCGTCCGGCCAGAAACGAACCGTCCGTTTCGCGTTCCGGAAGGGCGACACGACCACGGAAGCGGGTTCCGACGAGGCGGTGTTGTCGATCGTGAAGGCATCCTGCAACTCGATCGAATTGTCCCAGCTTTCGAACTCGTCCCAGCGGTAGACCACACTGTCGACACGGTATTTCTCGGTAGGGGCGAACGTCACCGACACCGTTTCGCTTTCGTAGTCGTTCCCCACGAGGATCCGCGTCTCCCAGGGTTCGTCGCGCAGACTCTCGCCGAGGGTGATCCGCAACGTACGGTAGTCGTTGCGCTCGATGCCGAAATCGAGCAGGCCGTCGTCGTAGGTCATGCGGAGCAGACCGTCGCCGTAGAGCAGATGGTTGCCGTAGAGGAGATTTCCCTCCGCATCGTAGATGTCGCCGCTGAGCGAGGTCGTCGGCCCCTCGACCGACAGAATGTCCCAGTTGCCCGCCTCGAAGCGGATCGTGGCGGACGTATCGTCCGGCCCGACCGTCACCGAGGGCGCTTCGGGCAGGAAGTCGTCAATGAAAACCCCGTCGTTGCAACCGACGGCCAGCAGAGGCGCGACGATCGCCGACAGGGCGTATCTCGAAAAAAGTTTCCTCATTACGTCGGCAAATATAACGAAAAAAGCGGAGCCTGCTACCCCCCCCCCCACTTTTTTCCCGCCGCCGCCGATTTCATGGCCCGTACAGACGTTTCGCAGCCTCCTGCGATACCCGTACGGAACCATCCTGCCGCTCAGCGGCACAGCCGCCGGTAGGAGCAGTGCATCATCCCTCCGTCGGCGTCGCGCAGGTGCATCGGGCCGCCCTCGCAGTAGCGCCACGCGGCGCAGTCGGCGCACGCACCCCGACGCATCCATTCGCGGCGGCGGAAGGGTTCGAACCGCTCGGTCCACACCTGCCAGAAATCGTCGCGGTAGATATTGCCCTGCGCATAGTCGGCCCGCACCGACGTACAGCCCGAGATGGCGCCGTCGACACGGATCGAGGCCACCGACACACCGGCGTCGCAGTGGTAGAAATGGTCGCGCGCCTCCATCTCGTAGCCGCCCAGAAACCCTTCGCAGGCATAGCTGCACGCGATACGCCCTTCGCGCCGCGTGCGGCGGACGAACTCCATCAGCGCACGGAACTGCCCGTCGGAGAGTTGCAGCGCAGGGTCTTCGGCGGCGCGTCCCGCCGGAAAGATCGCGAACAGCCGCCAGCTCCGCAGCCCCAGCGAGAGCAGGTACTCCTTGAACTCGTCGAGCCGGGGCACGAGCGCCGGCGTGACGCAGGTCACGGCGTCGAAGGCGATCGAAGGCTCGGCGGCGGCCATGCGCACCGCCTCCGCAGCGCGGGCGAAACTGAGCGGATGGCGGCGCAAACGGTTGTGCTCGGCCTCGAATCCGTCGATCGAGACGGTCATCGAGTGCAGTCCCGCCGCGAGCAGTCCGTCGAACCGCTGCGGCGTGAGCGCCATGCCGTTGGTGACCATCCCCCACGGGTATTCGCGGTCGTAGAGCGCACGGCCGATCCGTTCCAGGTCGGAGCGCACGAGCACCTCGCCGCCCGAGAGGACGACCATCACGCGGTGCGGATCGACGCGGGGCGTGATCTGGCGGTCGAGCACGCGGAAAAAATCCTCGGCCGGCATGTCTTGGCAGTCGGGCGAGGCCGTGCAGTCCGAACCGCAGTGGCCGCACCGGAGGTTGCAGCGCAGCGTACACTCCCAGAAGAGCGTGCGCAGTTCGTGCCGCTCCACCGCCTCGCGGTGAAGCCGGCGGTAGAGTTCCAGCCCCAGCCGTTTACGCAGCGAAAGATGTCGTCCGTCCATGCTACTCCTCTCCGGTTTTCTCCGCGAGTACGACGTCGACGCCCGAGCGCTCGAAACGCCCGTACATCCAACTTCCCTCGCCCGGGCCCGTCCGGTCGCTCTCCGCAAAGGCGACCTCGACCTCCTTCCCGGCGAAATCGCCGCCGCCGGCCGGGCCGTCCGTGTCGGTGAAGGTCAGCACGGGCGGCATGTAAAGCACATTCCCGTCGGCTTCGAACGTGTAGGCTCCCCGCGTATCGGTGCGAACGGCCGACGGATCGGAGCCCCAGGACGATCTCCGCACTTCGATGCCCGCGATCGGCGTCCCCGCGGCGTCGGTCACACACCCCTTGACCGTATACTCGGCATAGGGGGTACCGTACATGTCCTCCTGCGGTTCATCGCACCCCGCGAATCCGAGCAGGGAGAGCAGCAGCATCCATAGCTTGTTCATTGTCAGCGCATTTAAAGGGTCGTATGCCAAAGTTAGGAATAATTCCCTAACTTTGTGTCATAAAACCGGAAAAAGATGATCGACCTTACGCAATACCGGCGCCGCGCGACGCACGAAGTCCGCATCGGCGCCTGCACGATCGGCGGCACGCATCCCGTGGCGGTGCAGTCGATGACCAACACCGACACGCGCGACATTGCGGCCTGCGTCGCCCAGATCGAGCGCATCGCCCGCGCCGGCGCGCCCATCGTGCGCCTCACGGCGCAGGGGGTGCGCGAAGCCGAGAACCTGCGCGACATCACCGAGCGGCTGCGTGCCGACGGGAATACGACGGCCCTCGTGGCCGACATCCATTTCCTGCCCGAAGCGGCGGCCGTGGCGGCGCAGTACGTCGACAAGGTACGCATCAACCCGGGCAACTACCGCCTCGACCGCGGCGAACTGGAAGCGCTCGTCGCCCGCTGCCGCGAGCGGGGCGTCGCGCTGCGCATCGGCGTCAACCACGGCTCGCTCTCGAAGCGCATCTTCGACGAGTGGGGCGACACGCCCGAAGGGATGGTGGCCGCAGCCATGGAGTTTCTGCACGTCTGCCGCCGCGAGGCGTTCGACCAGGTGGTCGTCTCGATGAAGTCGAGCAACACGCGCGTGATGGTAGCTGCCTACCGGCTGCTCGTCGAGGCGATGGAGCGCGAAGGGATGACCTACCCGATCCACCTGGGCGTCACCGAGGCGGGCAACGGACTGGAAGGGCGCATCAAGAGCGCCGTGGGGATCGGCGCGCTGCTCGCCGACGGCATCGGCGACACGATCCGCGTCTCGCTGACCGAAGCGCCCGAAAACGAAATACCCGTGGCCCGGCTGCTCGCCGACCATTTCCGCGAGCGTCCCGGGACATTCGAGGTGAAACATCCCGAACGCTACTCGCCCACGGTCTACCGCCGCCGAAGCAGCGTACAGACGCCCGTCGTGCGCGACGAGATCACCCCCGCGTTCCGCCTCTTGGAGAGCACGTCGCAGAACCCCACGGCCGAACTGCGTGCGGCGATCCTCTCGCTCGACGGCGATGAACCGGCGGCAGTCGTCCGCCGTTACGACGACACGGATCTCACGACGTTGGCCGTGAAGGCCGCGGCCGACTTGGGGCCGCTCTTTCTGGACGGGCTGGCCGACGGGATCCGCATCCTCGACGACCGCTTCACGGAGGCCCAGCTGCGCGACGTGGAGCTGATGATCCTGCAAGCGGCGCGCGTACGCTTCTCGCATACCGAATACATCGCCTGCCCCTCGTGCGGCCGCACGCTCTACGACATCGAGGGGACGCTGGCGCAGATCAAGGCGCGCACGTCGCATCTGAAAAATCTCAAAATCGGCGTCATGGGCTGCATCGTCAACGGCCCCGGCGAGATGGCCGACGCCGACTACGGCTACGTGGGCGCCGCTCCCGGGCGCATCACCCTCTACAAGGGGCGCACCGTCGTCGAACGCAACATCCCGCAGGAGGAGGCGCTCGACCGGCTCATCGCCCTGATCCGCGAAAACGGCGACTGGCAGGAACCCGAATAACGGCCAGTGCCTACATGAATTCGCGCCGGAGCCAGCGGCGCACCGGCTCGTCGTACCATTTCAGCGCGGCGTAAGCCAGCAGAACGCTCACGACGACCGTGCCGGCCGCAGCGGGCCATGCCTCGCCGAGCGTGAGGCCATGGTTGCGCACCCACGCCGTGTAGGTGTAGACGAGCGGGTAGTGGGTGATATAGATCGGATAGGAGATATCGCCCAGAAACTCGCAGACACGCGCCGAACGCCCCGTCACCGTACCGCTCGCACCCGTCCAGACGATGAGCGGGAAGAGCACGACGACGACCAGCGCGTCGTAGAGCCCGTTTTGCCACAGATGCTCCGTCCCGCCGACGCGCGGCACGGCCAGCAGTGCGACCAGTCCAAGCGAACACCACCAGAAGGCGCGGCGGACATGCCCCGGACGCACGAGACGCGAGAGCAGCAATCCCCCGAAGAAGGGATACATCATGCGTGTGAAGCCCACGCCCAGTTGTTCGGCCGTGAGCGACCAGCCGCCGATGATGTCGCCCGAGGGGCTCGTCAGGGCGAAGCGGATCAGCGTCGCGCCCGACACGGCCACCAGTACCCCCAGCAGCCATTTCGGAAAACGCCGCACGACGAGGGCATAGAGTATATTGGCGCAATATTCGTAGAAAAGCGACCACCCCGGTCCGTTGAGCGGGTGCATCTCCTGCCAGCCGCGCACGTCCATCGACACCGGCACGGGCAGCAGCGTCATGCCGACGAGCATCACCGCGAGCATCTTCCACACCGGCACGGCATGCACCGGCCACATATCGCAATCCTGAAAATAGAACAGCGCCGCACCGACGGCCATGCCCAGCACCACCATGGGTTGCAGGCGGATCAGGCGCCGCTTGAAGAAACCGCCGACGGTCATCCGCCCCCAACGGTCGTCGTAGGCGTAGCCGATGACGAATCCCGAAAGGGCGAAGAAGAAATCGACGGCCAGGTAGCCGTGGTTGAGCAGCTGGTCGAAATGGCTCGTGGCGTGCGCTTCGCAGAGGTGGAAGACCACGACCAGCAGCGCAGCGACGCCGCGCAGGCCGTCCAGAATATCGTAATGGGGTTTGCTGTCGGCATAGGCGGCCGAGGGGAGCGAAGTCTGAGGCATAGGAGTAGTTTTTTCGGAATACAAAAATAGCGAAATCGCAGAAAAAAAGCTCGGATCGCCGAAAGATTCGTATTTTTGCAGCCGGCGGACGGTGCCGCCGCAACGAAACGATACGACCCGAGATGACGATTCTTCCCGCAGCCTATCTGCCCAGCATCGAATACTGCGCCCGTTGGGCGCAGGGGCAGTGCGTGGTCGACGGCGGCGAACACTTCGTCAAGCGCTCGGAGCGCAACCGCACGCACATCCTCACGGCCGGCGGCGTACTCGCGCTGACGGTGCAGGCCGTGCGGGCCAACCGCCCGCGCACGCCGATGCGCGACGTGCGTATCGACTACTCCAAGCGCTGGCAGCATCAGCACTGGACGGCGCTGGTCTCGGCCTACAAGGCTTCGCCCTACTTCGACCACTACGCCCCCCGTTTCGAGCCTTTCTACACCCGCCGCTACGAATTCCTCTTCGACTACGACCTGCGCCTCATGGAGACGATCGCAGAACTGCTCGGCCTGCCCATGCCGGCCGTCTCGGAAGCGTATCTGACGGCCGACGAAGGCGATCTCGACCTGCGCCCCAAACGAAAAGAGGGCGCGGACTTCGCGTCCCCGCCCTATATTCAGGTCTTCTCCGACCGCCTGCCTTTCACGCCTAATCTTTCGATCGCAGACCTTTTGTTTTGCGAAGGGCCTCAAAGTCCCGCGCTTTTAAAGCAGTGCCGACTCTGAGCGCCACGCTGTCGCGCAGCTCGCCGCAGCGCGCTTCGATGCGGTTCTCGCCCGGCAGCAGCTTGCAGTCGGCACGGAACTGCCCCTCGGCGTATTTCGTGAGCGCCACGCTGTCGCCGTTGACCAGCAGCACGGGATCTTCGCCCGACGAATAGACCTTGATCCGCTGCTCGGCCGACGGACGCACGCGCCACCGCCGCTCGGCGATGTAGAGCGTCGGCTCGCGCCGGTTCCACAAGGTACGGTAGAGGTAGTAGATGTCCTTCTTCTGCCGGCGGTCGAGCGTCACCATGCCGCAGGCGTAGCGGTCGTTGGCGCCGCGCGCCGTACCGAAATCGAACATCGCGTTGACCCACTCGCCCCAGAAGGCCGGATCGGAGACGATCCTGCGGGCGTACTCCTCATGGAACCGCGTTTGCCACCGTTCGGGCAGCCAGTGCGTTCCGGGCGTCGGGCGTCCCAGCAGATCGTCCTGCTGCGAGGGATAACCCGGCACGCCGTAGCAGGGGGCCGCCAGCAGATTGCCCCACGACTTGTGGAGCGTCTCGCACCAGTATCCCACGTCGTCGGTCGTGCCCCGCATCCAGCCCACGTTCTGTTTGAGCGCAATGAGGTCGGTGATCGTATTCAGCTCGCCGTCCTGATTGCTCAGCGCGACGGTCGGACGCGACGGATCGACCCGTTTGAGCGCCGTATGCAGTTCGCGGATATAGGGCGTCACGTCGTCACCGCGCTGCCAGACGAGCGAAAAGATCCCCCACATCACCACCGAGGGGTGGTTGAAGTTCTGGGCGACGATCTCGCGCAGCTGCTCGCGGCCGTTGGCGCGGAAACGCTCCGTCGGGAAGTAGAAGACGTCGCCCAGATAGGGTGAACGCATGAGCGGCAGATCGATCCACGCCATGAGCCCCCGCTCGTCGAGCCGGTCGTAGAGGTACTGGTCGTGCGGTCCCGAAACCGAGTGGACGGCATTGGCCCCCACGTCGTGTACGAAGGACAGATCCTCGTCGTAGTCGGCCGCCGTGAAGGCGTTGGCGACGCTCGCCCGATCGTGGTAGAGCGCCACGCCGTGCAGACGTACCGTGTCGCCGTTGACAAGCAGGCCGCGGCCCGAAGCGGCGATCCGCCGGAACCCGGTGCGCACGGTCACCTCGTCCGACAGCGAGTCGCACGCGACGCGCGCCGTCACCGTATAGAGGTTCGGCGCGGCGGGGCTCCACAGCCGCGGCGCGTCGACGGTGAAGGGAATCGTCACCGGCTCGCCGGCCGTCCGGTTGTTCTTTTGCGTCTTCTCGACCACCACATAGCCGTCGGGATCACGCACCGTGAGGGTAATCATCCCCTGGCAATCCTTCGGCGCGGAGACATAGACCGCCGCACGGCCCTCGACCGCGTCGTCGTCCACCGACACCTGCTCGACGAAGAGCCCGTCGGTTCCCCAGACCGTAGGCGATACGGCTACCCTGTCGGTCAGGATCAGGTCGACGTCGCGGTAGATGCCGCCGTAGACGTTCTGCTCGGTCGAGGTGGGCAGTACGTCGTTCTGGAAAGTGTTGCTGACCACCACGAGCAGGCGGTTCTCGGCGCCGAACTTCACGCGGCCGGTGATTTCGAACGTGAAGGCCGTGAAGCCGCCGCGGTGCTCGCCGACATGATAGCCGTTGACGAAGACGTCGGCCACGGTCTGCACGCCGTCGAAGCGCAGGAAGAGCCGCTTCGACGCCCAGTCGGCAGGAATGTAGAGCCGGCGCATGTAGTTGCCCGTCGTGCGCTGGTACTCCGAGTTGCCGGCCAGCGCATCGAGGTTCCACGTATGGGGCAGGGTGATATTGCGCGCGTCGTCAGCGCTGTTTTCGCTGCGGAAATAGAAAGTCCAGTCGTCGTTGAGACGGTAGACCTCCCGCGCGGCGGACTCCGCCACGAAGGCCGCCAGCATACTGATCAGAAGCAGATAACGTTTCATAATCCTCCTATCGTTTTAGTTCGGACGGCGCATCCGGATCGCCTCCGTCCGCGACGGAGCGGAACCCGTCCCCGTGCAAAGATACGAATAAGTGAGGGCAGAAGCAAGCACCGGCTTGATTATGCCGAACGGGAGTATCTAAGGCGTCAGCCAAAGATACGAATAAGTGAGGGCAGAAGCAAGCGCCAGGCAATTAAAACAGCATCCTGCCGAGCCGTTACGATACCCTGCTGCAACAATGCGGCACTCAGCGCCGCGCGGGCCGAAGCCTCCGCCCGCGGAAGCCCGCCACTGTGGGCGTGCTCCGCAGACTTCGACCCGCAGCTACGGCAGCAACCGATCCTCACGCATCCTCGGGATGACGGAACGGAATTCCTAATTTTAATTCTTAAATTTAAATTGCCAATCGCAGGTTGCTTTTGCGCTCGCCTTGCACCACTTTGCGGAGGACGAAGTCTCCGCTTAGACAGGCGGCGCTTCGGCAGAATCCAAATAAATTTGGTTCTGCGCTCGGTTTGCACACTTTGCGGAGGACGAGCCTCCGCTTAGATAGGCGGCGCCTCGGCAGAATCCAAATAAATTTGGTTCTGCCCTCGCCTTGCACACTTTGCGGAGGGCAAAGCCTCCGCTTAGATAGGCGGCGCCTCGGCAAAACCAAATAAATTTGGTTCTGCGCTCGGCTTGCACTATCTTTGTCCCAGACAACAACCCGCTCCGCGTACCAATGAACATTCTCGACATCATCGTCTGGCTCGCACTGGCCGTCGCCGTGTTCAACGGCTGGCGCAAAGGCTTCATCGGCAAACTCTTCTCGCTGGCCGGACTCGTCGGCGGCATCTGGCTCGCACTGGGCTACGGCGCCCGCTGCGGCGAGGCGCTGCACATGGAGGGAACGACGGCCGCCGTAGCGGGACCGATCGTCGTCTTCGTCGCCGCGGCCGTCGCGGCCAACCTCGTCGGCCGGCTCGTAAGCAAGGCATGCAGCACGATCGGACTGGGCGGTCTCGACACGCTGCTGGGCATCGCGCTGGCGCTGTTGCAGGCCGTGCTGCTGCTGGGACTCGCCTTCAAGGCGACCGACTATTTCGATCCCGAACTCATCGCCCGTTCCACGCGCGAAGAGTCCAAATGCTACGCACCGGTGATGTGCGTGGCGGACAAGATCTTCCCCTCGCTGGGGGAATACGCCCGCGAGTACCTGCCCCGACCGGAGCGGGAAGAACCCGCGGAAAAGCCGGAGACAACCGAAAAACTGCAAAACGCATGAACACCGAGATCCGAGGAGTCGTCACCCGTGCCACGGGGAGCTGGTACGACGTGCTGCACGAAGGGCGCACGATCGCCTGCCGCATCCGCGGCCGCATCCGCCTCAAAGGCCTCCGCTCGACCAATCCGGTCGTCGTGGGCGACGAGGTGGTCTGCACCGAAGGCGGCGACGGAGAGTGGGTGATCGAACGCATCCTGCCGCGCCGCAACTACATCATCCGGCGCGCCTCGAACCTCTCGAAAGAGTCGCACATCATCGCCGCGAACATCGATCAGGCACTGCTCGTGGCCACGCTCTCGCAACCCGTGACGGCCCCCGAATTCCTCGACCGCTTTCTGGCGACGTGCGAAGCCTACAAGATCCCCGCGACGATCCTGCTGGCCAAATACGACCTCGCTGCGGCCGACCCCGAAGCCGCGGCGGCCTTCCACGCCACCTACGAAAGCGCGGGCTACCGCGTCGTCGACCTCTCGACGCTCGACGGCACGGGGCTCGACGCGGTGCGTGCGCTCGTCGCCGGCTGCACGACGCTCGTGGCGGGCAACTCGGGCGTCGGCAAGTCGACGCTCGTCGGCGCACTCGAACCCGGACTGGCGCTGCGCACGGGAAGCATCTCGGAGAGCCACCGCAAAGGACGGCATACGACCACCTTCTCGGCCATGTACCCCCTCACGGGCGGCGGGTTCCTGATCGACACCCCCGGCATCAAGGGATTCGGCCTGATCGACATCGACGATCACGAACTGTGGCACTACTTCCCCGAAATGATGCGCATCGGGGCGGGCTGCCGCTTCTACAACTGCACCCACACCCACGAACCGGGCTGTGCCGTGCGCGAGGCGGTCGCACGGGGCGAGGTGGCGCGGTCGCGCTACGAAAGTTACCTGAAAATCCGCGACGAAGATGACAAATACCGCAAATGACCGCCCGCAGGAGTGGTACGACGCGCGCGCCGACCACCTCGCCGAGTTCCTCACCGACGAACGGCGCCGCACGCTCGCAACGGCGCTCGCCGAGCGGACGCGCTACATGACGCTGCTGGCCGAAAACACCTTCCATCCGCACAACGCCTCGGCGCTGATGCGCCACTGCGACGCCTTCGGCGTGCAGGAGCTGCACACGGTCGAAACCCTCTGCAAGTTCTCGCCCAACGCCTCGATCGTGCGCGGGACGGACAAGTGGGTCGACGTGCGCCGCCACGCCTCGACGGCCGAAGCGATCGCCGCATTGCGGGCCGAAGGCTACCGGATCGTGGCCACGACGCCCCACCGCGAAAGCTGCACGCCCGAAACGTTCGACGTCGCGCGCGGTCCCTTCGCGCTGGTCTTCGGCACCGAGCACGCCGGCATCTCCGACGAGGCGATGGCGGCGGCCGACGAATACCTGCGCATCCCGATGTGCGGGCTGGTCGAGAGTCTCAACGTCTCGGCCTCGGCGGCGATCCTCGTCTACATGCTCTCGCAGCGCGTGCGCTCGAAGGTCGAGGGGTGGCGGCTGCCGCCGCTCGAAGCCGCGGCGCTGCGCCTGCGCTGGATGCGGGCCGCCGTACGCGACGCCGAAGGGATTCTGGCGCGGCGCTTTCCCGAAGAGTGAAATTTCCGAAGACAACGATGAATACGATTCTACGCAAACAGTTTCTCGCCCACGTGGGACAAACCTCGCCGTCGCCGATGCTCGTCGAGGTCGCGCGGGCCGAGGGGTCGTTCTTCTACACCCCCGACGGAAAACGCTATTACGATCTGGTGGCGGGCGTCTCGGTGAGCAACGTCGGCCACTGCAACCCCGACGTGGTGCGCGCCGTGCAGGAGCAGGCGGCGCGCTACATGCACGTGATGGTCTACGGCGAAATGGTCGAATCGCCGCAGGTGACCTATGCCGCGCGGATCGCCGCTGCGCTGCCCGCACCGCTCGACAGCGTTTATTTCGTCAATTCGGGCGCCGAGGCGGTCGAAGGGGCGCTCAAACTGGCCAAGCGCGTCACCGGACGCACGGAACTCGTCTCGATGCGCCGCGCCTACCACGGTTCGACGCACGGCGCGATGAGCATGATGGGCACCCCCGAAGGCGAGGAGTGGAAGGCGGCTTTCCGGCCGCTGCTGCCCGACGTGCGCGCGATCGAATTCAACGATTTCGAGGCGCTCGACCGGATCACCCGCCGCACGGCCGCCGTACTCGTCGAGCCAGTGCAGGGCGAAGCGGGCGTGCGCCTGCCGGCTGCGGGCTGGCTCGAAGCGCTGCGCGAACGCTGCGACCGCACGGGCGCACTGCTCGTCTTCGACGAAATACAGACCGGACTGGGGCGCACGGGAGCGCTCTTCGCCATGCAGCGCTACGGCATCACGCCCGACATCGTCTGCCTGGCCAAGGCCTTCGGCGGCGGAATGCCGCTGGGGGCGTTCGTCGCGGCGAAGCGGACGATGGATGCCTTGCAGACCGACCCCGCACTGGGACATATCACCACGTTCGGCGGCCATCCCGTCTGCTGCGCAGCGGGACTGGCGGCCTTCGACTACCTGACACGCAACCGCGTCGTGGAGCAGGTCGAAGCCAAGGGAGCGCTCTACGAGGAGCTGCTCGCGGGACATCCGCAGGTGTGCGAAATCCGCCGCAGCGGGCTGTTGCTGGCCGTCGAGCTGGGCGATTCGGCCAAACTCTACCGCATGATGGAGCTTTTCAAGGAGGCGGGGATTCTGAGCGACTGGTTCCTCTACTGCGACACGGCGTTCCGCATCTCGCCGCCGCTGACCATTTCGGAAGAGGAGGTGCGCGACTCGGCCCGTATCGTCGCCGAGTGCCTGGACAAACTGTAAGTGCATCCGCAGCAACCGAATAAAAGCGCCGTGAAGTCAGCTTCACGGCGCTTGTTCGATCCGGTCGATCGCCACGGACGCATTCCTACCTGCCCTCCGCGAAACTTTTCAGCAGGGCGATCTCCTCCGGCCAGCGGCTCTCGTCGGGCGTCTCCAGAATGAGCGGAATACCGTCGAAACGGCTGTCCTCGGCGATATAACGGAAACATTCGAGTCCGAGCATCCCTTCCCCCAGCGGCGCGTGACGGTCGACACGGCTGCCGACACCCTTCATCGCATCGTTGAGGTGCATCCCGCGCAGATACTTCATCCCCACCACCTCGTCCAGTTCGCGGAAGGTCGCCTCGCACCCCGCGCGGGTCGAGAGATCGTAGCCGGCGGCGAAGGCGTGGCAGGTGTCGATGCAGACGCCCACGCGCGACTTGTCCTCCACGCGCTCGATCAGATAGGCCAGATGACGGAACGAAAAACCGAGGTTCGACCCCTGCCCCGCCGTATTCTCGATCACGGCCGTGACACCGTGCGTGCGGTCGAGCGCACGGTTGATCGACGCGGCGATCCGGTCGAGCGACTCCTCGGGCGCGATCTGCCGCAGGTGGCTGCCCGGATGGAAGTTGAGCCGGTCGAGTCCCAGCGCCTCGCAGCGCGCCATCTCCTCCTCGAAGGCGCGGCGCGACTTTTCGAGCGCTTCGTCGTCGGGGTGGCCCAGATTGATCAGGTAACTGTCGTGGGGCAGAATCTGCGCAGGCGCATAACCGCACTCGTCGCAGGCGGCGCGGAAGGCCGCGACCTGCTCCGCCGTAAGCGCCGGAGCGCTCCACTGCCGCTGATTCTTGGTAAAAAGGGCGAATGCCGTCGCCCCGATGGCACGGGCGTTGCGGGGTGCGTTCTCGACGCCGCCCGCAGCGCTCACATGTGCTCCGAAGTATTTCATAACAACTCTTTTACCGACAAATATACGGGATTTCCTGAATAATTTCCTATTTTTGCAAAAAATAAATCGCGTATGAACAAGTGTACGACGCTTCTCCTGACCACGGCGATCCTGCTCGCGGGGCCCGCCGCCGCGCAAATCTCCATAGACCGCGTGGAACCCCAGTCCGGAGAAGTCAGTTTCGCCGACTCGATCCGCCGGCAGCAGGTCGAACGCGACGCCTTCTCGCTGGCCAAGTACCGTGCCGAACGGGCCGCTATCCGCAAGGAGCGCAACTACCTCGAAATATCGGCTTCGGTGCAGGGAACGCTCACCTCGTTCAACGACCCGTGGATCGAAGTGTCGGGCGGCGACAACTCGATCGCCGCGATCGGCACCTTCTTTCTGGATCATATCTTCACCAAGGACAAATTCTCGATCGAGACCAAGGCGAGCGCCAAATTCGGCTACAACCGCATCAAGGCCGTCCCCGAAGGCGAAGAGGGCGAGGTCGGCATCTGGTACAAGAATCAGGACGAATTCTGGGTACAGACCGCCCCGTCGTTCAACTTCTCGAAAAACTGGTCCTACGGCGCGATGCTCAAATTCCGCACCCAGTTCGCCAACGGCTACAAGGCCCGCACGCAGCAGAAGGAGATCCACCGCAAGAGCACCTTCATGTCGCCGGGCTATCTCGACCTGTCGGTCGGTCTGACCTACAACTGCCCCAACAAGAGCTTCCCGGTCAAAATCAACATGTCGCCGGTGGCCCTGAGCGCCGTATTCGTCGAGAGCAAGCAGATCCGCGAAAACTTCGTCTACGATTTCAGCGAGGCCAACAAGGAGGCCGGCACCCGCAAATACGTCGAACCCTACGGCGTGCCGTCGAACAAGACGTCGAAGTACGAAGGCGGTTCGTCGATCCAGATCGACTTCGACCGCAAATTCGGCAACCGCGACGTGCTGCGCTACCGCACGACCTTCTTCTCGTTCTACGGCTGGATCTCGAACCTCGGCCAGAAAAACAAGATTGCGAAATTCTCCGACTACATCGCCGCCTACGACAAGTGGGAGGCCGACGGGAAGGATCAGGAGACCAAACCGACGCTGCCGATCCACCCCACCGTCCGCTGGGAGAACACGCTCGACATCAAGGCGACGAAATACCTCACCACGAGCATCTATTTCCAGCTCTACTACAACCGCGCCCAAAGTTATGCGGTACAGACCCAGGCCATTCTGAGCGTCGGACTGAGCTACACGTTCCAGAACAAACCCAAACCCAAGAAATAAGCGCCGCGCATCATGTACAAAAACTCCCGTTCCACCGTTTTGCTTCCGCTCGTCGTGGCAGCGGCAGTCGCCCTGGGCATCTTCCTCGGACAATTTCTGGGGAGGTCGTCGGCCGAATCCGACATCAAGGGCATCCTGCGCTCGCTGGCGCTGCCTCAGAACAAGGTATCGCAGACGCTGTCGCTCATCGAGACGCAGTACGTCGACTCGGTGGCCATCGATTCGCTCGTCGAACGGGCGCTGCCCGTCATCGTTTCGGAACTCGACCCCCACTCGGTCTACATCCCCGCCTCGGAGATGGCCGAAATCAACGAACCGCTCGACGGCGAATTCGACGGCATCGGCGTGGTATTCAACATGGCCACCGACACGGTGATCGTGCTGAACGTCATTCCGTCGGGGCCGAGCGACAAGGCGGGCGTCGTGGCGGGCGACCGCATCGTGCGCATCAACGATTCGCTGGTGGCCGGACAACAGATCGCCCAGCGCGAGATCATGCGCCGGCTGCGCGGCAAACGCGGCTCGGAGGTGCGGCTGGGGCTCGAACGGCGCGGCATCGACGAACTGGTGGAGGTGACGGTCGTGCGCGACAAGATCCCGATCCGCAGCCTCACGGCGGCACTGATGCTCACCGGCGACATCGCCTTCGTCAAACTGGACCAGTTCGCCCGCACCTCGCACACCGAACTGCTCGAAGCGCTCTCGACGCTCCGCACGCAGGGAATGCGCAAACTGATCCTCGACCTGCGGGGCAATTCGGGCGGGTTCCTCGACCAGGCGATCGCCATCGCCAACGAGTTCCTGCCCGCCGACAAACTGATCGTCTATACCGAAGACCGCAACCACCAGCGCATCGAACAATACAGCGACGGCACGGGCAGCGCCGCCGACCTCGACCTGGCGGTGCTCGTCGACGAGGGAAGCGCCTCGTCGAGCGAAATCCTCGCCGGAGCGTTGCAGGACAACGACCGCGGAACGATCATCGGCCGCCGTTCGTTCGGCAAGGGGCTCGTCCAACAGCAGATTCCCTACGCCGACGGTTCGGCGCTGCGGCTGACCGTCGCCCGCTACTACACCCCCACGGGGCGCTCGATCCAGAAACCCTACACCTCGGGCGACGCCGAGAGCTACGACGCCGACATCTGGAACCGCTACCAGCACAACGAGTTCTTCTCGGCCGATTCGATCCGTTTCGACAACGCGCTGCGCCGCACAACGCCGGGCGGCAAGGTGGTCTACGGCGGCGGCGGCATCATGCCCGACATCTTCGTACCGCTCGACACGACCGACCTGACCAAATATTACCTCGAAGTATCGGGACGTAACATTCTCTACCGTTATACGATCGAATACGCCGACGCCCACCGCAAGGCGCTCAACGCCGTCCGGACGACAGCCGACCTGCGGGCGCTGCTCGATGCCGACCGGGGACTCGTCGACGACTTCGTCCGCTACGCCGCCCGCAAGGGCGTCGCCCCGCGCTACGGCGACATCGCCCGCTCGCGGCAGCTGATGGAGGCGCAGCTCAAAGCCTACATCGGCCGGAACACCTCGCTCGAAGACAGCGGCTATTTCCTGAGCATCTATCCCGAAGACGAGGTGATCGTGCGCGCGATCGGAGAATTGGAACATCCCACGATTCCGACGGTAAAGGCCGCAGAGGCCGTCGCCGAGGGAGAACCGGCGGAGGAACAGCCTGCCGAAGAAGAGCCTGCGGAGGAGGCGCCGCATGATTAAGCGCATCGTCGGACTGCTGGCCGCGGCAGCCGTTCTCGCCGTGGTTGTCTTCGCCATCCTGGGTTCCGGCACCTATTCTTCGTTTATCGGACGGGCCGGCCGATCGGCCGCGGCACCCGCCGCGACCTCCGTTGCGGCACCCGATTCGACGTCCGACAGCCTCGTGAACGCCCCTGAGGATACGACTGCTGCCGGAATTCCTGCGGATACGGCAGCGGTTTCCGGCACGGCCGACACGCTCTCCGCAGGGAGATAAGTCCCTGTCATCGAGCCGACCCGCCCGATTGACCGCACCGATCAAAGCCGAAGCTGCTGCAACCTTTTCGGTTGCAGCAGCTTTCTTACCGCCCATGCGCCTCACCTGCGTTCCCGTCCGAAGCGCAGACCGACGCTAAACCCGAAGGGAAACTGGTCGCTGGATATGTATTTCTGGGGAATTCGCGTGAAGATATGTCCTATTCCGGTAAAAGCCACATCGGCATACAATCCGCGCGTCAACCGAACGTAAGCACCCAAACGATAGTTGAATTGATAGGCCCAACGCGAGGTAGGATACTGGTTTTCGAGCTCTTCCCGCTTGACATACGTTTCCAGCCATTCCAACTTGGCATCATAGCCATCGCCCCATTTGAAATGGTGATAACATCCTCCCAATCCAAAATCGACATAGAAAAAAGTTTTCAACCGCCGGCTATACCCTCGGATTTCAGTTTGAGGCCCGAAAGCAACCGCTCGATGATCGTATGTAGAAATTCTGACATAGTCGTCACGGGACGGATTCGTCGAAAAATACCGGACAAACGCCCCCACACCGATACGGTTGTTGCGATTCATCATCCGCATCGCCGACGCATCGACCGACCAGCCGTCGAGAATCGTGCTCCACGACGCGGCATAGAGCATCCGATGCTGCGGTACCTCATTGAACGTACGGCCCCGCCACGGCTGCCAGCCGCGGGTTTTGCCGCGGTAAAGCATCCGGCGATCGCCGTCGCTCAGGACATATTCAACCCGACGGCGCGGAACGAACAGCAACAGCGAGTCGCCCGACGACACCGCACTGCGGTAGAACAGGCTGTCGCCCTTACTTTTCTCCCACAACACACGCCCCGTAAGCTTGTTTTCCTTATGCAAAACGATTACATCCTGCGACTTGCAGGGAAACACGCCCAGAAGGACGCAACCAAAAAATAGCAAATATCGGCTCATTTATAACGGTTTTGAATTTTTAGGTTCAGATGCACGCTCCCCGCGGAAGCCGATACCGCACCGGACTACCGAAGGGGGGGGGTATCGAGGCCGCCCTCGCGGGCGAACTCCTCGACCGAACGGATATAATGAGCGATCGTCTCGTCCATCGAGACATAGGATTTGCCCCCGGCGGCATTCTTGTGTCCGCCGCCGTCGAAATATTTGCGGGCAAAGAGGTTGACGTCCACATCGCCGCGCGAGCGCAGCGACACACGGATGAACTTGTGGTGGCCGAGGAACATGGCCGACATCTTCATCTTCTTGATCGTCAGCGGATAATTGACGAATCCCTCGCTGTCGCCCTGCTGGAAACGGTAGCGGCGCATCTCGGCCTCCGTAAGCGACATGTAGGCCGCCGTTCCCTCCTGGATGATGTTCATCTTGCGGTGGATCGCATAGCCGAACAGACGGGCGCGGTCCTCCGTATAACCGTTGTAGACGCTGTTGTGAATACCGGCCACGTCGATCCCTTTCTCGACCAGGACGGCCAGGGCGCGGTAGAGCGCCGGCGTGAGGAACGAGAAGGAGAAGTTGCCGGTATCGGTCATCATGCCCACATAGAGCGCTTCGGCCATCTTGCGGGTGATGACCTCCGTTCCGCAGAGCTGCTCGATGATACAGTAGAGCAGGAAGCAGGTGCTCGACGACTGCGGATAGGAGAATTGCAGGTCGAAGCCTCCGTCGGGCGAAAGGTGATGATCGATCAGCACGCGCCGCGCCGCCGTATTCTCGGCCAGCGCGTCGCTGAGCGCTTCGAGGCGCGACAGGGAGTTGAAATCGAGGCAGAAGACGATATCCGCCCCGCGAATGGCTTCGAGCGCGCGTTCGGGCTCGAAGCGGAAGATCACCACTTCGCGGATGTCGGGCATCCAGTCGAGAAAATAGGGGTATTTGTTGGGGACGATCATCGTCACCTCATGCCCCATCGCCGCGAGCACATCACGCCATGCCGTCGAGGCCCCGATCGCATCGCCGTCGGGGTTGGTATGTGCGACCAGCACGATCTTACGGTGAGGTGCGGCGAGCAGTTCGCGGAGCGCTTCGATTTTTGCACTGTCGATCTTCATCGCTTCAAAGATACGAATAAGTGAGTACAATGTCAAATTTATTTGAGCATTGTCGAACGGGAGTATCTAAGACGAAGTCAAAGGTAACAAAAGGTTCGGAAATTTCCTACTTATCCGCCATTTTCTGCTTCTCACGGTTCTTGCACCACGGCGCGATCCCGCAGGCGTCGCACTTCGGAGCCCGCGCCGTGCAGACGTAACGGCCGTGGAGAATCAACCAGTGATGCGCCACGGGCAGCAGATGCGACGGGATGTTCTTTTCGAGCTGCAACTCGGTCTGGAGCGGGGTTTTGGCGCCGCGCGTAAGCCCGATGCGGGCCGACACGCGGAAGACGTGGGTATCGACGGGCATCACCTCCTTGCCCCAGATGACCGCCCCCACGACGTTAGCCGTCTTGCGCCCCACGCCGGGCAACCGCTGCAAGGCGTCGAGATCCGACGGCACCACGCCGCCGAACTCCGTGCAGAGCATCCGCGCCATGGCGGCCAGGTTCCTGGCCTTGTTGTTGGGATAGGAGATGCTTTTGATGTAGGCGTAGATCTCTTCGGCCGTAGCCTGCGCCATCGCCTCGGGCGTGGGATAGGCTTCGAAAAGCGCCGGCGTAGTCATGTTGACCCGCTTGTCGGTACACTGCGCCGAAAGAATGACGGCCACCAGCAACTGGTAGGGATCCTTGTACTGCAACTCGCTCTCGGCTACGGGCATGTTGGCCTCGAACCAGCCGATCACGCCCGCATAACGTTCCTTCAATGTCATAGCTTTATCGTTTCGGCTGCCGTCGCAGCCATTTCTTCACCAACAGTCCGTATCCCGCCGCATCGAACACGAGCAGCGGCGTGCGCCGCACGTCGCGCCACCAGCGCGAAAGATACTCCGCCGTCGTACCGTCGCGCGACAACACCCACAGCGCCACGCGCATCCGACGCCGACGCAGCGCCCGCAGGTGGCGCCCCGCGCCGTAGCGGGCGTCGAACCAGAGCGAGATGTCGCACAGCGAATCGCAGAAGGCGATGCGCGCACGGTAAGCCCGACTCTGGCTGACGCTTTCGGGCAACATGCGGTGGACGGCCGTCACCTCCTCCGATGCCCGGATGCGGCTGCACGCCGCGAACCAGATCCACATCGGCGCATCGTCGGTCAGCCATTCGGGATGCTCTTCCGGCCGCACCTCCGCGTAGTAGCGCAGAATCAGCTCCCGCCGCGCGACGGCCGTGCAGTTCTCGACCGTATTGTCGAACAGCAGCCGGTCGAAATCGCAGAAGAGCTCTCCGGCAGGATAGCGCCGCCGCTCGCCCGTCGTCTCGAACCGCCGCTCGGAGCGGGTATAGCTCAACCCGCAGGCGGGATCGGCCTCCAACGCCTCAACCTGCCGTTGCAGTTTGAGCGGGTCGCACCACCAGTCGTCGCCGTCGCACATCGCCACGTAACGGCCCCGGCACGCTTCGATCGTGCGCCGGTAGTTGGCGCGCATCCCCACGTTGACATCCCCCGTCAACAGCCGGATGCGGTCGGGATAACGCGCGGCGTAGTCGCGGCAGATCGCACCCGTGCCGTCCGGACTGCAATCGTCGCTCAACACCAGCTCCACGGCGAACGTCGTCCGCTGCGACAGCACCCCTTCGATCGCCCGGCCGATGTAGGGCGCATGGTTGTAGGCGGTCATGCAGACCGATACGAGAGGTTCGGCATTCATCATCTGTTCCCATTCAAAAATTCATGTCGGGCAGAGCGGCGGAGCGCACTCCATACCAGCTTTCCGCCCCCTCTCCACACGAACAGCAGGGAGGGTTCCCGACGGACGTCGCGCCACCAGCGGCGCAGACAGGCACCGCCGCCCGCATCCCTCATCAGCGTGAGGATATATTCCATGCGCATCCTGGCGATCCGCCGCCGCTGACGGCCGCCGCCGTAGCGGGCGTCGAACCAGCACTTGATATCGAAAATCGCATCGAAATAGACGATCCGGCGCTCCAGCGACGACTGGTGACTGCCGCTGTCGGACAGTACGCGGAAAACCGCCGTCTCGCAGTCCAGAAACCGGATCGTGCAGCGCGGCGCCATCCAGAGCCACATCGGGTAGTCTTCCAGCGGCCACGGCCGTTCGAGCGGCCGCAGTTCGGGATCGGCATAGTAACCCGCGAGCAGGTCGCGCCGCACGACGGCCGCACAATTGGGAATCGTATTGTTCAACAACAGCTCCCCGAAGGTCGTCGCACCCGCCCCCATCGGGTAGTTCTCGACATAGCGCCCCTCCTCCTGCGCATAACAGCGCACCCGCGTATAGCAGATGCCGCAGGAGGGATCGGCCTCCAACGCTTCGACCTGCCGTTGCAGTTTGAGCGGGTCGCACCACCAGTCGTCGCCGTCGCACATCGCCACGTAACGGCCCCGGCACGCTTCGATCGTGCGCCGGTAGTTGGCGCGCATCCCCACGTTGACATCCCCCGTCAACAGCCGGATGCGGTCGGGATAACGCGCGGCGTAGTCGCGGCAGATCGCACCCGTGCCGTCCGGACTGCAATCGTCGCTCAACACCAGCTCCACGGCGAACGTCGTCCGCTGCGACAGCACCCCTTCGATCGCCCGGCCGATGTAGGGCGCGTGGTTGTAGGCGGTCATGCAGACCGATACGAGGGGGGGGGTCACGACGCACCCCGACGCCGCAGGCGCGGCAGGATCGAAAACCGGTATCATCGTTTCGTCAATTTGGCGAATTTCGCAAGCAGGGTCTTCTCGCCGTACTCCTCGAAGACGACGACCAGCTTATGATCGGCCGCCAGCGTTTCGATACGCACGATCTCCCCGCACCCGAACTTGGGATGCTCGACCCGCTCGCCGACGGCATAGCCCGACGCCGCGGCGTTCCCTGCGGCGGGTGCCGCTCCGCCGCCCAGCCGCCGCAAATTCTCCGGCACAACGGGGCGTTGCAGCGCAGGACGCCGGAAGGCGGAATCCGTCCCGCCCTGCCCGCCGAACGAAGGGGCGCCGCTCTCCGGCCGCGAACCGCCGGAATAGGCTCCGCCCCGTCCGCCGAACGAAGATTTCGCACCGCCGAAGGAGGGGTTGCAGCTGCCGCCCGCCCGCTGCTGATAACGCACGTCGAAACGCCGGCGCAGCTCTTCGAGCGCCGTGCGGCCGCCGGCTGCGGCCTCTTCGCGCACGGGCGTCTGGCCGGCCCCGACCGCACCGTCGAGATAGCGGGGGTCGATCTCGCGCAGGAAACAGCTCGGACGCGAAAACTCCATGTTGCCCCACTTGAACCGCATCTCGGCATAGGAGAGCACCGCACTGCATTTGGCGCGCGTGAGGGCCACGTAGAACAGGCGCCGCTCCTCTTCGAAACCCTCGGGCGACTCGGCGGCCCGCTGCGACGGGAAGAGGTTCTCCTCCATCCCGACGATGTAGACGTATTTGAACTCCAGCCCCTTGGCCGAATGGACGGTCATGAGCGTCACCTTGTCGTCGTCGCCCGCGTCCTCCTTCTTGTCCATATCGGTGGTGAGCGTCACGCTCTGCAACCACTCCTCGACGGTAGCCTCCCCGAGCTCCTCGCCGCCGCGGATCTCGGCGTCGCGCTGCTCCTTGAAGAGCTGCATCGAGTTGAGCAGCTCCTCGATGTTGTCGAGCGCCGAAGTAGCCTCGGGGCTGTTCTCACGGCGGAAGAGCGCCAGAATGCCCGAACGCGACGCCACCTCCATACCGAAGTCGTAGAGTCCCTTCTGCGCACGTTCGAGCGAGAGCGAGCGGATGAGCGCCACGAACTCGGCGACCTTGCGCACGATCGTGCGCTGCACGGGATCGCTCACAGGCTCGGCCACCAGCGCGTCGACCGCCTCCCACATCGACACGCCCCGTTCGGCCGCCAGTTGGGCGATACGCAGCACGGTGGTGTCGCCGATGCCGCGCACCGGATAGTTGACGATGCGCCGGAAGGCCTCGTCGTCGCGCGGGTTGACCACCAGCCGGATATAGGCCAGCATATCCTTGATCTCCTTGCGGTCGTAGAACGACGCCCCCTTGTAGATGCGGTAGGGAATGCCGCGGCGGCGCAGCGACTCTTCGAGCGCCTGCGACTGGTTGTTGGTGCGGTAGAGGATCGCCGCTTCGTTCCACGCATCGCCCGTGGCGCGCACCTTGTCGCGCAGATCCTGTACGACCAGCTCGGCCTCCTCGCGGTCGGTGTAGGCTTTCAGCACACGGATCTTCTCGCCCTCGTCGCCCTCCGAGAAGCACCTCTTTTCCATGCGGCGCGAATTGTGGACGATCACCGAGTTGGCCGCCTCGACGATCGTGCGCGTCGAACGGTAGTTCTGTTCCAGCTTGAAGACTTTCGCTTCGGGATAGTCGCGCTGGAAGGAGAGGATGTTTTCGATCTTGGCGCCGCGGAACGAGTAGATCGACTGTGCGTCGTCGCCCACGACGCAGACCTTGCCGTGATGCTGCGACAGGCGGCGGACGATGATGTACTGCGCGTAGTTGGTATCCTGATATTCGTCGACCAGAATATATTTGAACTGCTCCTGATAACGCTCCAACACGTCGGGACAGTCGCGCAGCAGGATGTTGGTCTGTAACAGCAGGTCGTCGAAATCCATCGCGCCGTTGTGCTTGCAGCGCTGGCAGTAGAGGTTGTAGATGTTGCCGAACTCGGGAATCTGCGCCCGCCGGTCTTCGGTGGCGTGCGCCGAATTAGCCAGATAGGCGCCCGGGGTGACCAGCGCGTTCTTGGCCTGCGAGATGCGCGAGGCGATCGTGTTGGGCTTGTACTTGTCGTCGGCGAGGTTCAGCTCCTTGACGATCGTCTTGATGAGGTTCCTGGCATCGGACGCATCGTAGATCGTAAAGTTCGTCGGAAAGCCGATCCGCTCGGCGTCGGTGCGCAGGATGCGGGCGAAGATCGAGTGGAAGGTACCCATCCAAATATGGCGAGCTTGACCCTCGGTCAAATGTTCTGGAATCATTTTGACAATACGCTCACGCATCTCCTGCGCTGCTTTATTCGTAAATGTCGTTGCCAAAATATTTTTGGGTTTGATTCCTTTTTGGATCATATAGGCGATGCGCGAGGTGAGCACGCGCGTCTTGCCCGAACCGGCTCCGGCGATGATGAGCGACGCGGAGTCGTAGGCCTCGACGGCGGCGCGCTGGGCGGGGTTGAGCCCCTGCAATATCGGTGATTCCATCTGTTTCGTACTTGTCGGGCGACAAAGTTACGAATTTTTCGCGATCCCGCCTATCGATTCCCGAAGAAGCGGGGCGGTCGTCCGGTCAGACGTAGAGCCGGATCTGGTGCAGCAGCGTGGCGGTGAAGAAAAGGCCGATGACGATGCAGAGCAGGATCAACAGCCCGTTGAGCATCCGCGCGTCGGGCTTGGTGCGCAGTTCGCGGTTCTTGGCGATGTATTCGCGGAAAAAGAGGTAGAGCGCCGGCACGGTCGAAGCGGCCAGCAGGAAGTCTTCGGGAATACCGAAGAAGTAGACCTTCGCCAGCCCGATCAGCGCCCAGTGGCAGAGGAACAGCACGAGGAAGATGTTGATGCGGTGCGTGAAGGCCAGCATCAGACCGATGGTGAAGACCGCCACCGAACAGGGCATCACGGGCATGGTCATCATCGGGAACGACAGCCCCCGAGCCAGCGAAAAGAGCGGATAGGCCAGCGGCATGAGGTAGAGCAGCAGGGCGAAGCCGTTGGGGCGGCTCGTGCGCTCGAAGCGCGTGAAATCGGCATAGAGGTCGTAGAGCCAGATCACGGCCATGATCCCCCAGAAGAGGGCCAGCACGTCGCTGTGGCTGCGCTGGCCGCACCAGACCAGATAGTAAACCACGGCGATCCAGGCGTTGAGACCCGCCAGAAAGAGTTTCATGGCCCGTTTGACATTCTGCGTCGGGCGGAGGTAGAGCAGGACGGTGAGCACTGCCGCCGCTGCCACGATCGCGATCTGCCACGGCCACGTGGCGGCATTGTAACGTGCGATGGTATTCCAGAAAATCTCCATGCAATCAGGCTTTACGGGGTTTGCGGCGCCGCGTGAGCGAGAAGGCGCGGCGGCGGAAGAGTAAGATCGGCACCGTCGAACCGACGGCCAGCATGAAGACGACGCTGACGGTGACCGTCGCGTTGAGTAGGAACGCATCCATATACTGCCGCGCCGCATCGCTCTCGGCGGTGTGCTGCATGAGCATGATCAGGGCGAAGACCGTCTTGTAGGCGTAGATGCCCGGCACCATCGGCAGCAGCGCCGGAATCGAGAGGACGGTGGTCGGGCAGTAGATCCGGCCGCCGAGCCAGAGGCTTCCCAGTCCGATGAGCAGCGAGGCGCAGAGCGTCGCCGTGGTAATGTCGAGTCCCGCGCAGGTCATCAGGCCAAAACGCAGGGCGTGGCCTGCGGCGGCCAGCAGGGCGATCGACGGGAAGGCCCGCAGGGGCGGGTCGGAGATGGCCCCGAACCCGATCGCCGCGACAGCCGCGAAAAACCCGTCGACGAAAATATCCGCAGCGATCATAGCAGGCTTCCCTTAACCATTAACAACGTGACGGACAGCCCCACGGCGATGCAGAGGATCAGCAGCAGGGCGCCGATCAGACGGCTGCAACCGATCAGCACGTGCCCCTCGACGATGTCGATCACGCCGTTGATGAGCGGCACGCCCGGAACGAGGAACAGCACGCTCGTGGCGATGGCCGTCTCGGCCGTGCAGTCGAAGCGCAGCGCCGACGAAGCGCACAGCGACGCGACGAAGGCCGAGAGAATGAAGATGATGAAGTGGTTCACGCCGGCTTTGGTCAACTGCTGCCGGGCCGAAAAGCCCGCCAGCGTGGAGGTGAAGACGATCCCCACGGCCACCCAGTCGCCGTTGAAGAGTTTGCAGAACGAAGCGTTGGCCAGCCCCACGACCATGAGCACGAACATCGGGTCCATGCGCGGCTTTGCGGTCAGTTTGCGGAACTTCTCGCGGATCACATCGAGCGGCAGCCGCCGGTCGACGGCCTCCCAGCTCAGCGAACTGAGGTCGGAGTTGCGTTCGAAACTGATCGGCAGGTGCGGAATCTCGACCACCTGCGTCACCACCTGCGGGTTCCCCTCCTCGCGCACGGTCAGGATCGACGTGCGCTGGAAAGTGGTCAGCCGCACGTCGACCGACTGCGAGGCGCCGATACGGCGCGCATTGCGCACCACGCGCGAGGTATGCACGCCCGACCCCAGCAGGTAGGTGGCGTACTCGCCGATAAAATCGAGCAGCTCGGTCAGTTCCGCTTGTGTTTTCATGACGGCGCAAAGTTAATAAAAATTTTAAACAACCTCGCGCTCCGGACGAATTGACCCATCCGTCGGAAGAAAAAACCGAATCCTCCGTTTTTTCGGCGGGCAGTCCAATTTTTTCCGTTTTTTTTCGTTAGATTTGTTAGAATATTAAACGTCAAAATGGCCGGACTCTATCTCCATATCCCCTTCTGCAAGCGTGTCTGCGCCTACTGCGACTTCTACAAGTCGGCCGACCTGCGGCCGATGAAGGCCGTCGTGGAGGCGATGCACGACGAACTGCGCCGCGAAGCGGGATTCCTGCCTGCGGAGCAGTTGCGCACGATCTATTTCGGCGGCGGAACCCCCTCGCTGCTGCCGCCCGAGGAGTTGGAGGAGTTCATCGCCCACGCCGCCGAACTCTTCGACTGCACGGTCCTCGAAGAGTGCACCGTCGAGGCCAACCCCGACGACCTGACGCCCGACTACCTGCGGCGGCTGGCCCGCACGCGGGTCGACCGCCTCTCGATCGGCGTACAGTCGTTCGACGACGGGGAGCTGCGCCTGATGAACCGCCGCCATACGGCCGACGCGGCGCGCAAGGCCGTGCGACAGGCGCAGGAGGCGGGCTTCGGCAACGTGACCGTCGACCTGATCTTCGGCGTACCCGGATTCGGCGCCGCGACGCTCGCACGCAATCTGCGCGAAACGGTCGCGCTGGGCGTGCAGCACGTTTCGGCATACCATTTGACCGTAGAGCCGCAGACGGCCTTCGGCCGCCGCATGGCGCAGGGCAGGTTCTCCCCCGTGACGGAAGAGACGAGCGAAGAGGAGTTCCTCACGGTGCACCGCACGCTCCGCGACGCCGGATTCGAGCACTACGAAGTCTCGAACTACGCCCTGCCCGGCCGCCGGGCGATCCACAACAGCTCCTATTGGAGCGGAGACCCCTATCTGGGAATCGGCCCTGCGGCACATTCGTTCGACGGCGAATGCCGGCGCTGGGCCGTCGCCGACATCGGGCGCTACCTGGCCGGCGGCGACCGCTACGAATCGGAGCGCCTGACCGAACGCGACCGCTACAACGAGACCGTGATGACGGCGCTGCGCACGGCCGAAGGGCTCGATACGAAGGCGATCGGGCGGCGGTTCGGGCCGGCGCGGCTCGAAACCCTGCTCGACGCGGCGCGCCCGTGGCTCGACGCGGGCGACGCCACCCTGCGCGACGGACGGCTGGCGATCCCCGCCGAACGGTTTTTGCTGTCGGACGCCGTGATCGCCGCTCTGTTCTGGGAATGTTAAGGTTAAGTTATTATTAAATATTTTTATGAATTTGCAAATATAGATCATTCGGCAGTACCTTTGCAGGTGAAACACCTTCCTGTCGACCGCAGGTACGAACCGAATTATCAAAAATCCGACAAGATATGAACGAAAACGAACTGCTGACGCCCGACTACCTCTTCGAGGTGAGCTGGGAGGTCTGCAACAAAGTCGGCGGCATCCACACCGTCGTTTCGACCAAGGCCCGCACCGTCGAAAGCAAACTGGGCGACAACTATCTGCTCATCGGCCCCGACATCCAGCGCGAAGGCGACAATCCCGAATTCGAGGAGGACGACGAGCTGCTCAAAGCGTGGCGCCAGAGCGTCTACAACGACGGCATCCGCATCCGCATCGGCCGCTGGCGCGTCGTCGGCCGTCCGATCGCGGTGCTGGTCGACTATACGTCGCTCTTCCCGAAGAAGGACGACATCCTGAAATTCCTGTGGGAGACCTACCACGTCGACTCGATCTCAGGACAGTGGGACTACATCGAGCCGGTGCTCTTCGGCCACGCGGCCGGACAGGTCATCGCCTCCTACGTGGAGAACTTCTGCGCCTCGACGGACAAGGTGGTGGCCCACTTCCACGAGTGGATGACCGCCGCCGGCGGACTCTACCTGCGCAAGTACTCGCCCTACGTGGCCACGGTCTTCACGACCCACGCCACGGTGACGGGCCGCTGCGTGGCCGGCAACGGGCTGCCGCTCTACAAGGATCTGGGGCGGCTCAACGCCGGCGAACTGGCGCGCCAGTTCAACGTCGTGGCCAAACACTCGATCGAGAAGATCGCCTCGCAGGAACACGACGTGTTCTGCACCGTGAGCGAAATCACCGCCCGCGAATGCGAGAGCCTGCTGGGCAGCACGGTGGACGTCGTCACCCCCAACGGCTTCGAGGACGACTTCGTGTGGAACGGCAGGGAGTTCGACGAAAAACGGGCCGAGGCACGCCGCGCGATGATCCGCACGGCCGAGGCGACGCTGAGCTGCAAATTCGACGGCGAACCCCTGATCGTCGGCACGAGCGGCCGCTACGAATTCCGCAACAAAGGCATCGACATCTTCCTCGACGCCCTGAAACAGCTCGCCGAAACGGACGCCCTCGACCGCGAGGTGCTGGTCTACATCACCGTACCGTCCGCCACGACCGGCCCCCGCAAGGATTTGCAGGCGCATCTGGCCGACGAAAACAGCCCGATCGATCCCAAGCAGAACCGTTTCTGCACCCACTACCTCGAACATCCCGAATGGGATCAGATCCTCAACTCGATCGCCGGCAGCGTGCTGGCCAACCCGTCGTCGAAGGTGAAGGTGGTCTTCGTTCCCACCTACCTCAACGGCCGCGACGGCATCTTCGACAAGAGCTACTACGAACTGCTGGTGGGAATGGACATGACGCTCTTCCCCTCGTACTACGAGCCGTGGGGATACACGCCGCTCGAATCGACGGCCTTCTCGGTACCGACGCTCACCACCACGCTGGCCGGATTCGGACTCTGGGCCGGTTCTCAGGGCGAACACGAGGGCGTGACGCTCGTCGCACGCAACGACGACAACTACGCCGAAGCGGCTCGCGAAATCGCCAAGGCGCTGCTGCATTTCACCAAATATACCCCGCAGGAGGTCGAAATCGCCCGCAACGCCGCCGCCGAACTGTCGCGCACGGCCCTGTGGAGCGAACTCTACGCAGCCTACGAAAAAGCCTATTCCGAAGCGATCGAACGTTCGGTGACCCGTACCAACCGTGCGGTGCTCAACGACGGAGGCGGTACGACCGAACAGATCAATTTCGTGCGGCAGCAGCTCATCACCGAAAAACCGCACTGGAACCGCGTGATGGTCGAGAAGGTGCTTCCCAAGCGTCTCCACGCCCTCGAAGTGCTCTCGCACAACCTTTGGTGGAGCTGGACCAGCGGCGCCCGCGACCTGTTCGAGTACATCGACCAGAAGTTGTGGTCGGAGTGCGAGAAGAACCCGATCGTATTCCTCGACCGGCTGCCGCTCGAACGGTTGCAGGAGTTGGAACAGGACGGTTCGTTCCTTGCGATGCTCGACGGCGTCTACGCCATGTTCAACGAATACATGAGCGAAAAACCCGATCCGAAGGCGCCGACGATCGCCTACTTCTCGATGGAATACGGACTGCACTCGTCGTTGAAGATCTATTCGGGCGGCCTGGGCATCCTCGCCGGCGACTACCTCAAAGAGGCGTCGGACAAGAACGTGCCGATGGTTGCCATGGGGCTGCTCTACCGTTACGGCTACTTCACGCAGCGGCTCTCGGCGCAGGGGGCGCAGGAGGCGACCTACGAGGCGCAGAACTTCTCGAAGCTGCCGATTTCGCCCGTGCGCGACGAGTTGGGCAACTGGACGACCGTACAGATCGCCCTGCCGGGGCGTACGCTCTCGGCCCGCGTCTGGCGATGCCAGGTCGGCCGCACCGACCTCTTCCTGCTCGACACCGACTACGAAGCCAATCTCGACGAAGACCGTCAGATCACCCACTACCTCTACGGCGGCGACTGGGAGAACCGGCTCAAACAGGAGCTGCTGCTCGGCCTGGGCGGCATCCGCGCCCTGAGGGCCATGGGCATCAAGCAGGAGGTCTACCACTGCAACGAGGGCCATGCGGCCTTCATCGGCATCGAGCGCATCCGCGATCTGGTGCGCCGCAAGCTCACCTTCTCCGAAGCGCTGGAAGTAGTCCGCTCGTCGTCGCTCTTCACGACCCACACCCCCGTGCCGGCCGGCCACGACGCCTTCCCCGAGTCGATGATCCGCCAATACCTCGCCCACTACCCCGACGTGCTGGGCATCACGTGGGAACAGTTCATCAATCTGGGCAAGACCAACCCCAACGACCCCGAAGAGCGCTTCTCGATGTCGGTGCTGGCGTGCAACCTCTCGCAGGAGGTCAACGGCGTGTCGTGGCTCCACGGCGAGGTGTCGAAGGACATCCTGGGCAACATGTGGCCCGGCTACTTCAAGAACGAGCTGCACATCGGTTACGTCACCAACGGCGTACACTTCCCCACGTGGTGCGCCTCCAATCTGCGGCGGCTCTACATGCGCTACTTCCCCGAAGGGTTTTCTGGGCACGACTACGACATCCCCGCCTGGCAGAAGGTGCACGACATCCCCGCCGCCGAACTTTGGCAGGAGCGCATTTTCCTCAAACGCAAGCTGGTGGATCACATCCGCAAACGGTACAGCGACCCCGCCCAGGTGCGCATCGACTCGCCGCGCCAGATGGTGCAGATCGTCGAGGGGATCAAACCCGACGTACTGACGATCGGCTTCGCACGCCGCTTCGCCACCTACAAGCGCGCCTACCTGCTCTTCACGAACCTCGACCGCCTGTCGGCGATCGTCAACAACAAGGAGCGGCCCGTGCAGTTCATCTTCGCGGGCAAGGCGCACCCCAACGACAAGCCGGGGCAGGATCTCATCAAACGCATCGTCGAGGTGGCGGCCATGCCGCAATTCGTCGGGAAAATTCTCTTCCTGCAAAACTACGACATGGAATTGGCGCGAAAAATGGTGCAGGGCGTAGACGTGTGGCTCAACACGCCGACCCGCCCGCTCGAAGCGTCGGGTACGTCGGGAGAGAAGTGCGTCATGAACGGCGTGCTGCAATTCTCGGTGCTCGACGGCTGGTGGGTCGAGGGCTACAAGGAGGGCGCCGGCTGGGCGCTGCCGATGGAACGGACCTTCGCCGACCAGCGGTTCCAGGACGAACTGGACGCGGAGATGATCTACAACACGATCGAGGAGCAGATCGTACCGCTCTACTACAAGCGCGACGAACAGAATATCCCGCGCGACTGGGTCGAATCCGTCAAACGGTGCGTGGCCGACATCGCGGCGAACTTCACGACCAACCGCATGATGCGCGACTACGAGGAGCGCTTCTACGGCAAGCTGGCGGCACGCCGGCACGAGATCGTCGCGGGAGACTACATGCTGGCGCGCGAAATCGCGGCATGGAAACGCCGGATCTCGGCCGCGTGGGACAAGGTGCGCATCGTCGAGGTCAAGCAGGCGAAGATCGACCGCGAAGCGATGTTCGTCGGGGAGCACTACCCCTTCGAGATCAAGATCGACGTGGCCGACCTCCGTCCCGAAGACATCGGCGCCGAGCTGGTCGTGGCCAAGCAGATCGAGTACGGCCAGCCGGTCAACGTGATCGAAACCGTACCGCTCGAACGCACGGCCGTCGAGGGGACGACCGTCACCTACGCGCTCGACTACCGTTCGGGCCGCTCGGGGTCGTTCGACGTGGCGCTGCGCATCTACCCCTCGAACCCGCATCTGCCGCACCGCATGGATTTCGCGCTGGTGAAGTGGGCGTAGACGCGGTCGCCGCCGCAAGAGACTTCCGGACCGCTCCTCCGGCGTCGTTTCCGGCGCCGGAGGGTCTGCGGACCGCAAACGCAAAATTTCGGCAACCCGTTTGAGCCGGGAAGGTGCCGCCCCGAAAGGACGGAGGAGTGCGAGGCTGCGATTTTTACGTTTTCGTTGTTGGAAAACCGGATATTTTTCAATAACTTTACTGAAACGATCCTAACTATCACAACATAAACCATGTCTGCACTTACTTTCGACAAGAACGAACTGGGCAACCTCGAATATTCGCTGCAACGCGAGGTGCTCTCGACCGACCGCCGCGGCGGCTACATGAGCACCACGATCGTATGCTGCAATACGCGCAGGTACCACGGTCTGATGGTCGCCCCGATCGGCAGGGGCGACCAGACCTGCGTGCTGCTGTCGTCGCTCGACGAGACCATCGTCCAGCACGATCAGTCGTTCAATCTGGCCATCCACCGTTTCCGCGGCGTCTACGAACCGCGCGGCCACAAGTACATCACCGACTTCGCCTACACGCCGACCCCGACGATCACCTACCGCGTGGGCGGCGTCATCCTGCGCAAGGAGCTGCTGTGGATTCACAAGCGCACGCAGCTGATGATCCGCTACACGCTGCTCGACTCGCCGGCCGACATCCGCCTGCGGCTGCGGCCCTTCTTCGCCTATCGCGAGAAGGAGGCGCTGACCCATGCCAACATGGAGGCCAACGGTCGCTCCTACCCCGTGCAGGGCGGCGTGAAGAACCGCCTCTACGAAGGCTATCCGTGGCTCTACCTCCAAACGAACCGGCCCGACGCCGAATTCGTGGCCGCACCCGACTGGTACTACGGATTCGAATACCCGCAGGAGCTGGCCCGCGGCTACGACGGGTACGAAGACCTGCTGACGACGGGCTATTTCGAACTGCCCCTGTCGAAGGGACAGAGCGTGATCTTCTCGGCGTCGGTCGAAGAGATGGCCTCGTCGGCCGAGATCGGCGCGCTGTTCGACCGCGCGCTGGCACGCCGCACCCACAAGATCGATTTCCACAGCCTGCTGCGCCACTCGGCCCGGCAGTTCGTCATCCGGCGCCCCGACGGCCGCACAGAGGTGATGGCCGGCTATCCGTGGCTCACGGCGCAGATCGCCCGCGAAGCCTTCATGTCGCTGCCGGGCATCACGCTCGAACAGGATCACAAGGAGGACTGCATCGACGTGCTGGACAGCGTGTGCCGCACGCTCCGCGACGGCGATTTCGCCGGTTCGGCATCGGCCGCGCAGGAAGCCGACGCCCCGCTGTGGTTCTTCTACACATTGCAGGAACTGGAATCCGAGATCGGCAGCCGCGAGATCTGGCGCCGCTACGGCGAAGCGATGAAGTCGATCCTCGCGGCTTACCGCCGCGGCATCGGCGGCCGTGTGGCGCTGCACGGCAACGGACTGGTCTGGGCGTCGGACGAGCACGTGGCGCTCACATGGATGAATTCCTATGCGGACGGGCGGCCCGTCACCCCGCGCAACGGGTATCAGGTCGAGATCAACGCCCTGTGGTACAACGCCGTCAGCTATGCGCTGTCACTGGCCGAAGAGGCGGGCGACAAGGCGTTCGCCGCCGAATGGAAGGAGGCTCCGGCGCAGACCAAGGCGTCGTTTCTGGAAAAATTCTGGCTTCCGGAAGAGGGATACCTGGCCGATTTCGTAAACGACGCCGAGACCAACCGCTTCATCCGCCCCAACATGGTCGTCGCCTGCGGCCTGAACTACACGATGCTCGACGAGGAGCAGCTCATCTCCGTGCTGCGCATCGTCCGCCAATACCTGCTTACCCCGAAGGGGCTGCGTTCGCTCTCGCCGCAGAATCCGCTCTACAACGGCTCCTACGCCGGCGACGACCGGATGCGCTCCCACGCCGCGATGAACGGTACGGTGTGGGTATGGCCGCTGCCCTTCTACGTCAAGGCCCGCTATGCGCTCACCGGCGCCGACTACACACCCGAAGTTGAGCGGTTCCTCGCCGACTTCGACGAGGACATCCAGTGCCACGGCATCGGTTCGATCTCGAAGATGTACGACGCCGACCCGCCCTTCGCCCCTAAAAGCGCGATCTCCTATGCGTGGAGCGTCGGCGCCGTGCTGGAACTCTACCGGCTCATGGAGCGCTTCGACCCCGCATGGCGGAAGAAGAGGGAGAAGGCCGCCCCGAAAACAGGCTCCCGCCGAGCGGCCGGTGCGGCGAAACCCCGCACGGCGACGGAGGCGGCGGCCGCGCCTGCGGATTCCGCACGGAAAGGGGCGGCGGACGAAGAGGCGAAACCCGCGAAACGCCCCAAAGCCCCGGCCAAAGGGAACGGAAGGCGCAAAACAGAACGTAAAACCGTCAAAAAATAGTCAGCCATGAGAGTGTTAATGTTCGGATGGGAATTTCCCCCTCATATCGCAGGCGGTCTGGGTACGGCCTGCTACGGCATGACGCGCGGGCTGGCGCGAAACGATGTCAACGTGACCTTCGTCATGCCCCGTGCCACCGGAGACGAAGACCAGAACTATGTGCGCGTGGTCAACGCCAGCGACGTGGAGACGCTCTTCGGCGCCGCCTCCGGCGATACGGAGGAGCTGTGGAAGAAGATGTCGTTCATCCGCATCGACTCGAACATGGTCCCCTACGTCTCGCCCGAAGAGTACAAGTCCTATCACGACGAGTACGTCCGCACGGGACGCAAGACGCGGGAGACGACCGACCTCTGGAAGCAGCGCTACACCTTTTCGGGCAAATACGGCGCGAACCTCATGGAGGAGGTGGCGCGCTATGCGATGGTGGCCGCGCAGGTGGCCCGCGATCTGGCGGGGCAGTTCGACGTGATCCACGCCCACGACTGGCTCACCTACTTCGCCGGAATCGCCGCCAAACGGGTCTCCGGAAAACCGCTGGTCGTGCACATGCACGCCACGGAGTTCGACCGCAGCGGCGAGAACATCAATTCGCAGACCTATGCCATCGAACGCGCGGGCATGGAGGCCGCCGACCGTGTGATCGCCGTGTCGAACCTCACGCGCAACATCATCGTTACCCGCTACGGCATTCCGGCCGAAAAGGTGGTGACGGTGCACAACGCCGTGCGGTTCGCCGAGGCGGAGTGCGCCGCCCCCGAACGCGGCGTCGGGGACAAGATCGTCACCTTCCTGGGGCGCATCACCTATCAGAAGGGGCCCGACTACTTCGTCGAGGCGGCCGCCAAGGTGCTCAAACGGGTACCGAACGTGCGCTTCGTGATGGCCGGTTCGGGCGATATGATGAACCACGTCATCCGCCGCGTGGCGCGCCTCGGCATCGCCGACCGCTTCCACTTCACGGGATTCCTGCGCGGCGAGGATGTGCACCGCATGTTCCAGCTGTCGGACGTCTACGTGATGCCCTCGGTGTCGGAACCCTTCGGCATCTCGCCGCTCGAAGCGATGCGCTCGAACGTGCCGGTCATCATCTCCAAGCAGAGCGGCGTGGCCGAAGTGCTCGACTACGCGCTCAAAGTCGACTATTGGGACGTGGACGCCCTGTCGGATGCGATCTATGCCCTGATTACCTATCCCGCGCTGGCGAAGATGTTCGCCGAGAAGGGGCTCGACGAGGTGACCGGACTCAAATGGGACAACGCTGCCGCGAAGATCAAGGCGGTCTATCAGGCGGTCATCGACGAGGCGGCCGCACGCCAACGGGAATAACAACACAAACGACATATCACCATGAAAACGATTTGTTTCTATTTTCAGGTTCATCAGCCCTGGCGGCTGAAAACCTACCGGTTTTTCAATATGGGCGTGGATCACAACTACCTCGACGATCTGACCAACCACGCCATCCTGCAAAAAGTGGCGCGGCAGTGCTACCTGCCGATGAACGCCCTGCTGCTGAACCTCATCAAGGAGCAGAAGGGCAAATTCCGCTGCTCGTTCTCGATCACGGGGTCGGCCGTCGAACAGTTCCGAGCCTATGCGCCCGAAGTGCTCGACTCGTTCCGCGAACTGGCTGCCACGGGATGCGTGGAGTTCCTGGCCGAGACCTACTCCCACTCGCTGGCATCGCTCCGCTCGAAGGAGGATTTCGAGGAGCAGGTGAAACTCCATACGGCCCTCGTGCGCAAGGAGTTCGGGATGAAACCCACGGCCTTCCGCAACACGGAGCTGATCTACTCGGACCAAATCGGCGAAACGGTCGCCCAGATGGGGTTCAAGACCATCCTGGCCGAAGGCGCCAAACACGTGCTGGGCTGGAAATCGCCCAACTACGTCTATGCCAACGCACTGAATCAAAAACTGCACGTGCTGCTGCGCAACTACAAACTGTCGGACGACATCGCCTTCCGTTTCTCGAACCGCAGCTGGAACGAATGGCCGCTGACGGCCGACAAGTTCGCCGGCTGGATCGCCTCGGACGATACGGTGGGCGAGGTGGTGAACCTCTTCATGGACTACGAGACCTTCGGCGAGCACCAGAAGGCTTCGACGGGCATCTTCGATTTCATGAAGGCGCTGCCCAAAGCGGCACTGGCCACACGCAAGCTGGAATTCGCCACCGTGAGCGAGGCGGCGAAGAAGTACCAGCCCGTGGCGGTGCTCCACTGCCCGCACGTGATGTCGTGGGCCGACGAGGAGCGCGACGTCACGGCATGGCTGGGCAACGAGTTGCAAAACGAAGCCTTCACGAAGCTATACGGCCTGAGAGATAAGATCAAGGCGTTAAAAAACAAGGATTTCGACTACGTGTGGAACTTCCTCCAAACTTCCGACCACTTCTACTACATGGCTACCAAATGGTTGTCGGACGGCGACGTGCACTCCTATTTCAACCCCTACGGATCGCCCTACGAAGCCTTCATCAACTACATGAACGTACTGTCGGATTTCGAGATCGAGGTGGACAAAGCCTGCGAGGCCAAACGCATACGGCTCCGCGCCTGAGCGCATACCGCCCGAACGTGAATATGCGGTGCGACGGGATCTCCCGTCGCACCGCATTTCGTTTCGTCCCGGCCCAGGTCTCCCAAAGGGAAAGCATCCGCGCCGCGCTTCGGCGGCCGCTGCGGACAGCAGTGCGAAACGACGCACGCCCCTGTCCGAAGCGAGTGCGGACCCCAGCACCGCACGACGCCGTACGACGAAAGGCTGGAAAGCGAGAAGGTCAGGCTTCGCCGATCTTGCCGCCGAACTGGTCGCCCGTATGCTGCGGCGTAGGAATGACGATCTGACCGTGCACGCTCTCGTAACGGACGATATTCTCCTGCAACGACATCAGCAGGCGCTTGGCATGTTCCGGCGTGAGGATGATGCGGCTCTTGACCTTCGCTTTGGGAACGGCAGGCATGACAGCCGCGAAATCGATGATGAACTCCGAAGTGGAATGCGCGATGATGGCGAGATTCGAGTAGTTGCCCTGCGCGACCGTCTCGTCCAGTTCGAGATCGATACCTAAATTTTTGTTCTCAGCCATAACTCCATGTAGGAAAGACGTAATTAAAATATGTATGAACCGAGGCTTTATCAACGATGAAATTACGTCCTTCCTAACTTACGGCGTCTTCCGACGAACGCCAAATTCCATGATTGACACATCCTCCGAATCCCCCGTCGGGAAGGGAAACCTGCAATGAAGACCCTGCACGCGATGCACCGGTGCGGCGCCAGGCCGGTTGTTTCATGGCAAAGATAGATTCCGGCGCCCGAAAATATTCGTCCGGCGGCACAAAGTTTTCAATCATTTATCAACAATCGCACCCCGCCCGACGGCAAAAGCACGACCTCCCGACCGTGCTTCCGATCAAAAACGCGGCCGAGCCGCAGAGCGATTCTAAGATATTGATAAAATTTATAAATTTTTCACCCTCCGCACTTGATTTTGCGGATTTTTTCATATATTTATAATCCGAAAAACAGGAAAAACCTTAAAACTTCTCGATATGAAAAACTACTCAGCGAAAGAGATCAAGAACATCGTCCTGATCGGCGCCCCCGGCTCCGGAAAAACCACCCTCGCCGAAGCAATGGCCTACGAGGGGAAGGTCATCGACCGCAGGGGCGCCGTCGAAACGAACAATACGCTGTCGGACAACACCGACATCGAACACGAATACAAACGCTCGATCTACTCCACGATCCTCTTCACGGAGTTCATGGAACGCAAGCTCAACATCATCGACTGTCCGGGATCGGACGACTTCTGCGGCAGCCTCTTCTCGGCCTTCAAGGTGGGCGACGTGGGAGTAATGGTCTTCAACGCCCAGAACGGCTGGGAAGTCGGTTCGGAGATTCAGGCGCGCTATTCGCGCGAACTGTCGAAACCGCTCATCGGCGTCATCAACCAGCTCGACGCCGAGAAGGCCAACTTCGAGGGGACGGTCGAGAGCATCCGCGCCGCATCGCGCGTGAAACCCGTCATCGTGCAGTACCCCGTCAACCAGGGGCCGGGCTTCAACGCCTTCATCGACGTGCTGATGATGAAACTCTACCGCTTCAAAGACGAGAACGGCACGCGCGAGGAGCTCGATATTCCGGCCGAGGAGATGGAGCGCGCCACGGAGCTGAACCGCGAACTGGTGGAGATGGCCGCCGAGAACGACGAGGCGCTCATGGAGCTCTATTTCGAAAAGGGGACGCTCACGCAGGACGACATCCGTTCGGGACTCAAAATCGGTCTCTCGCGGCGTGAAGTCATGCCCCTGTTCTGCACCAGCGGCAAGCGCGACGTCGGAACGAAACGCCTCATGGAGTTCATCATCAACGTCGCTCCGGGGCCGCTCAAAGCGCCCAAATTCCTCTCGACCGAGGGCGAGGAGATCGCCGCCGACGAGACGCAGCCGGCCGTGGCGTTCGTCTTCAAGAGCCAGATCGAACCCCACATCGGCGAGATCAGCTACCTGCGCGTGATCCGCGGCAAACTCACCGAAGGCATGGAGCTGCTCAACACCCGCACGGGCAACAAGGAGAAGGTTTCGCAGCTCTTCGCCGTGGCGGGCAAAAACCGCATCAAAGTGACCGAACTGGCGGCCGGCGACATCGGCTGCACGGTCAAGTTGAAAGGCACGCGCACCAACGACACGCTCGCGGCACCCTCCGCACCCGTGACGATCACCCCGATCGTATTCCCCGAACCGCGTTACCGCGCCGCCGTACAGCCCAAGGTCAAGGCCGACGAGGAGAAGCTGGGCAAACTGCTCAACGACGCCAAGTACGAAGACCCGACGATTCTGGTCGGATATTCCAAGGAGCTGAAACAAACGATCATACAAGGCCAGGGCGAGCATCACCTCAACATCCTCAAAGCGCGCCTGGCCGCCGATAACAAGATGGAGATCGAGTACATCGCGCCGCGAATCCCCTACCGCGAGACCATCACCAAAGTGGCGCAGGCCGACTACCGCCACAAGAAACAGTCGGGCGGATCGGGCCAGTTCGGCGAGGTGCACATGGTGATCGAACCCTACTACGAAGGGATTCCCGAACCGAAGAGCTACAAGATTCCGGGCAAGGGCGACATCACGGTCAACATCAAGGGCAAGGAGGAGTACGACCTGCCGTGGGGCGGCAAGTTGCAGTATTACAACTCGATCGTAGGCGGTGCCATCGACGCGCGCTTCATGCCGGCGATCCTCAAAGGCATCATGGAGAAGATGGACGAAGGCCCGCTGACGGGCTCCTACGCCCGCGACATCCGCGTAGTGATCTACGACGGCAAGATGCACCCGGTGGATTCGAACGAAATCTCGTTCAAGCTGGCGGCCCGCAACGCCTTCAAGGAGGCGTTCCGCAATGCGGGCCCCAAGATCATGGAACCGATTTACAGCATCGAGGTGCTGACGCCGAGCGAATACATGGGCGCCGTGATGAGCGACCTGCAAAACCGCCGCGCAATGATCGAGGGCATGAACTCGGACAAGGGATTCGACCGTCTGAACGCCCGCGTGCCGCTGGCCGAGCTCTATCGTTATTCGACGACGCTCTCGTCGCTCACGTCGGGGGCGGCGACCTATACGATGCGTTTCTCCTCCTACGAACAGGTGCCCGCCGACGTGCAGGCCAAACTGCTCAAAGAGTACACCGACACCGACGAGGAGTAGGTCTCCGCAGCCATTTACGACCGAAGAGGCGCCCGAAACTGATCGGGCGCCTCTTCTCTCATTCCCGCCGGCGGCGGTACGAAAACGGGTCACAACACCTCGGCCACGACGAAGGTCGAACCGCCGATGAAGATCGTGTCGGCGGGAGCGGCGAGCGCCTTCGCCCTGGTCACGGCCTCGGGAACCGTTGCGACCGCTTCGCCGTCGAGACCCGCCGCCGCAGCGCGGGCGGCCAGTTCCGACACCGGAAGCGCCCGTTCGCTGGCCGCCTGCGTAAAGAGATAGTAGGCGTCGCGCGGCAACAGCGCCAGAATGGCGTCGATGTCCTTGTCTCCCGAAAAGCCCACGACGCAGTAGAGACGGCCGCCTTCGTGCGAGCGGCGCAGCTGTTCGGCCACATAGGCCAGTCCGTGCGCATTATGCCCCGTATCGCACAACACTTTGGGCCGCTCGCCCAACGACTGCCAACGCCCTTGCAGCGCGGTCGTGCGGGCGGCGCTCGCCGCGCCGTCGACGAAGGCGCGGCGGCTGATCGTCAGCGGCGTCTGTTCGTGCAGCAAGTCGAGCGTGGCCAGCGCCGTCAGGACATTGCGGCACTGGTACTCGCCCAGCAGGTCGAGATCGAAATCGAGCACGTGGCCGTCGCGGCGGCGCACCATGCGGAAGTGCTGCCGGTCGCCGCACAGCTCGTGGCCCTCGCAGGCGAACTCCCGCTCGGCGTAGACCACGCGCGTCTTGTTCGCGGCGGCAACCTGCTCGAACACCGCATCGTAGGCCGCGTTCGCTTCGCCCAGCACGAAGGGAATGCTCTTCTTGATGATACCGGCCTTCTCGGCGGCGATCTTCGCCAGCGTATCGCCCAGCAGCGCCGTATGTTCCAGTCCGACGTTGGTCACCACGCTCACGATGGGCAGCAGGATGTTCGTGGCGTCGAGCCGCCCGCCCAGCCCCGTCTCGATGACGGCTACCTCGACGTCGCTCTGTGCGAAGTAGTCGAACGCCAGGGCCGCCGTCATCTCGAAGAACGAAAGTCCCAGCTCGGTCATCTTGTCACGGTGCTTGTCGACGAAATTGACCACTTTCTGCTTGGGGATCATCTCGCCGTCGACACGGATGCGTTCGCGGAAATCGTGCAGATGCGGCGACGTGAAGAGCCCCGTGCGGTAACCGGCCTGTTGCAGCACGGCGGCGATGATGTGCGAAACGGAACCCTTGCCGTTGGTTCCCGCGACATGGATCGTGAAGTAGTTCCGCTGCGGGTTGCCCAAATGCCGGCAGAAAGCCGCGATACGTTCCAGACCCGGTTTGTAGGCCGTGACGCCCTTTTCCTGAAACGTCGGCATCGACGAAAAGAGAAATTCGAGCGTTTGTGAATAGTTCATGCGAAGCGATATTTGTTTGGATTAATCGACCAGGTAGTTGCGCCGCTTGACGCGATAGGCGACGTAGTAAAGGAGGCAGAGCAGCATCACGTACTGGGCTATCCGCCCCAAGTAGTCGCCGTAGCGGGTATAGACGGTCAGCTCGTCCGACAAGGCGACCGGAGCCGTCAGCACGCCCCGACGGGCCCAGCCGAGCGTCGGGCCGACCACGTCGCCCCGCGCGTTGATGAAGCCCGAAATGCCGGTATTGGCGCTGCGCGCCACGGCGCGGCGGTGCTCGATCGCGCGCAGACGCGAAAAGGAGAAGTGCTGGCGGTGAATGGCCGTATCGCGCCACCAGCCGTCGTTGGTGATGACCAGGATCAACTGCGCCCCGCCGCGGACGAACTCGCCCACGTAGGCGCCGTAGACCGATTCGTAGCAGACGGCCGGCGCCACCCGCACGCTGTCGGCCGCAAAGACCGTGCGCTGCGTATCGACGCCCAGCTGGCCGGTCGTACCGCCCAGATCGATGATAAGGAAACTCAGCCAGTCGAAGAGCCACGGCAGCGGCATCTTCTCGACACCGATCACCAGCCGCGACTTGTGGTGGATGTCCCGCACACCCCCGGCGTCGAGAGCCAGCGCCGTGTTGAACCGGTCGTACCAGACACCGTTGCGGAAACGCGCCGTCGCGGTCTGATTTCCCTCGGCATAGACTTTATAGGTGTCGGCCCCCACCACCAGCAGCGCATCCGGATGGTCGGCCGCCAGCGCCGCCTCGAACTGCGCGAGCGAAGGACTGGCCGACAGCCAGGCTTCGTTGAGCCCCTCGACGAGCGCCGTCTCGGGCATGGCGATCAACTGCGCCGACGAAGGAACTTCGGCCAGCAGCGACAGCAGGTTTTCGTGCTGCCACCCCGGCGCGGTATTGAACTTGTCGTAGCAGTCGACGTTGGGCTGCACGACCGCCGTCTCGATCCGCTGCGCAGGCTCCTCCCAGCACGCATAGATCGCAAGCGACACGGCTGCCGGCACGACGACGGCCAGCGCCGCACGCACCCAGTGCCGCACGCTGCGCCGATGCAGCCACGCCTCGAAAAAGAGCAGGTTGCAGACCAGCACCCACAGCGTACCGCCGAAGATACCCGTATATTCGTACCACTGCACGGCCCATGTGTCGTTCGCGAAACCGTTGCCCAGCAGCAGCCACGGAAACGAGAATTCGCCCACGGTGTACCAATATTCGGTAGCGATCCAGCCCGCGACCAGCAGCGTGTAGGCCAACGCCTTGTGCGCCCGCTTGCTCACCGTATGGAACAACATGAAGGCCAGCATATTGAGGAAGGTCGAGACGAGCGTCGCGGCGAACGGCCCGACGGGCGTCGAATACCACAAGCCCCAGATCGTCGCGCCGTTCCAGAGGACGAAGGCCAGCCATGCCCAGCCGAACATCCCCCACCAGTCGCGGCGCGAAGACCCGTAACTGCGGCTGATCCACAGCAGGGGCACCAGCGCTACGACGAGCGGAAGGCCGGACAGCCCGAGCCACCCCGCCGCAAGCAGCGCCGCGGAGAGGAGCACGCATAAAAATCGCCGAAGAGTCAACCCCATAAGTTCGACGCCGAACCCGCGCTTCTCACGCGCCGATACGTTCCGGCCCGTTTCATTCCCGATGCGGCCGGAACGGCCGGCCACCGATCGGATTCGGCTTTGCAAAAATAGTCAAAATATACCGATAAACAGCCCGCGCCGCCCGATTTTTTCAACCGTCGTCCAAAGGGACTCCCGCCTGTCGCGCCGCGACCTTCCGAAAGGGGTTTTCACGACGAAAACACAATATTTTCGGGAAAAATTTTTGCGTGTCGTTTTTTTGTTATACATTTGCACTCCGCAAACTGCGCAAATTACAAAACAAAAAGGATACTGCTATGGCAATGAAAAGAACGTTCCAGCCGTCGCGCCGGAAGAGAATCAACAAGCACGGTTTCCGCCTGAGAATGTCCACGGCTAACGGTCGCAAGGTGTTGGCCGCCCGTCGTGCCAAGGGCCGTAAGAAGCTGACCGTATCGGACGAATCGACGTTTAAATACGCCTGACCGTCCGCAGGCATCTCCATGCCATAGCACAGGCGCTGCAATTGCCGTTGCAGCGCCTGTGCTGTTTCCACCTCTCGCCGAACCGCACATCGCCGCCCCTGCGAACATTTTCGCAGAGGCTGCTTGCAACCTCTGCCGAGGCGAGAAAACGAGCACGATCGTGAACTTGGGGATCAAGCCGAAAGTACAAGAAAGAATGTTTCCGAAGAAACGTCGGCGAATTCCCGAACCGGCGGTTCGCGTGTTCTTGCGAGGAGCAGTTTTTACCACCTTTTGCTGCCAAAAGGTGGCGCCCAAAGCATCCGTAGAGCGAAAAAGTCGGGGAACCGCCGTCGGTTGCGCCTAAAACGCTACGCGGACAAGCTCGCGCCCGCGTTTTCGACGGCGCCACCGCCGTCGTCTCTTCTTCCCGATTTTTCGCACTACGGAATGACGGTGCGCTCCGCGCGACCTGATTTTCGTTCTGCACCGGATTTGCGGACTATGCCGAGGCGAGAAAACGAACACGAAAGTGATCGACAATTCGCAGCCGCCGCTTTCAAATCTCTGCGAAAAGATGTACCTTTGTACAAATAGACTTCACATGATATGAAAGTAGCATCGCTGCAATTCAATCCGATCTGCGAAAACACCTACGTGGTGTGGGACGACACGAACGAGTGCATCGTCGTCGACGCCGGCAACTCCGACGAGCGCGAGAACGCCCGGCTCAAAGAGTTCATCGACTCGCGCGGGCTGCACCCCCGCATGGCGGTCAACACCCACGGGCACTTCGACCATACGCTGGGCGTGCAGTTTCTCAAAGATACCTACGGCATCCCCTTCGCCCTCTCGGGCAAGGACAAGTTCCTGCTGGATAACGCCGCACCGGGCAGTTCGATCTTCGGCGTGAAGGTCGGCGCCATGCCCTCGATCGACCTCGACCTCGATACGACCGACGAGGTGCGTTTCGGCCACACCGCCTTGAAAATCATTCCCACGCCCGGCCATACGCCGGGCCATGTGTCGCTCTACGCGCCGCAGGCGAAGGCCGTCTTCACGGGCGACACGCTCTTCCGCGAGTCGATCGGCCGCACCGACCTGCCGGGCGGGGACTACTCGTGGATCATGCGTTCGATCCTCGACCGGCTCATCCCGCTGGGCGACGAAACGGAGGTCTACCCCGGACACGGCGAGTCGACCACGATCGGCCACGAGAGCCTCTACAACCCCTTCGTCGTGGAGGTGCTCAACGGGCAGGTGAATTACGACAACTAAGGCCCGTCGCCCGAAATGAACAGACTGCTGCACAAACTTCTCTACCGGATTCTGCCGCTGGGCGGCTACCTGCAAACGGTGAGCGCGATGTTCTTCCTGTCGCACCGGCTGGGTATCGGGCGCCACGCGCCGGCCACGGAATATACGTTCCACCTCGACCGCCTGATGCGGGCGGGCGATCTGGCCATCGACATCGGCGCCAACCTCGGCTACTACGCCCGCCTGATGTCGCGCATCGCCGGCCGCAACGGCCACGTCTACGCCGTGGAACCCGTGGCGCCGATCCGTCGGGTGCTGGAACGCAACCTGAGCGGCTGCGGCAACGTCGACATCCTGCCCTATGCGCTCGGCGCCGCCGAGGGCGAAATCCGCATGGGCAACGCCACCGTCCGCACGGGCGGCTACTTCGGCACGGGACAGAATTTCGTGATGGAGGCGGGCGCCGAGGCCGACGTGGAGTTCACCGCCGAGATGCGGCGCGGCAGCGAGCTGTTCGGCCACCTCACGCGCATCGACTTCATCAAATGCGACGTCGAAGGTTACGAAGTCGTCATCATGGAGGAGATGCGGCCGCTGCTGGAACGATTCCGCCCCACGGTGCTCATCGAGACGGGCGGCGAGAACCGCGACCGCATCGTCGCGCTTTTCACCGACCTCGGTTACGACGCCTACACGCTCCACCGCGGGCAGGAGATTCCGCTGCGAGCCGGAAGTAAAAAGGACATCATCTTCCGACCGAAGAAAAAACGTTAATTGCCAAAGCCATGCGTATCGACATACTGACCGTAGTCCCCGAACTGCTCCGCTCGCCGCTCAACGAATCGATTCTCAAACGGGCGCAGGAGAAGGGGTTGGTGGAGATCGTCGTCCACAATCTCCACGACTACGCCCACGACAAACGGAAAACCACCGACGACTACCCCTTCGGCGGCGAAGCGGGCATGGTGATGAAGCCCGAACCGGTCTTCGAACTGGTGGAGAAACTCCAAACCGAACGCCGCTACGACGAGATCGTCTACACCTCGCCCGACGGCGTGCGCTACGACCAGCACGAGGCCAACCGCCTGTCGACGCTCGAAAACATCATCGTGCTGTGCGGCCACTACAAGGGGATCGACCACCGCATCCGCGAACACCTCATTACGCGCGAAATCTCGATCGGCGACTACGTGCTCACGGGCGGCGAACTGGCTGCCTGCGTGATCGCCGACTCGGTGGTGCGGCTGCTGCCGGGCGCCATCGGCGACGAGTCGTCGGCGCTCACGGACTGCTTCCAGGACAACCTGCTGGCGCCGCCCGTCTACACGCGGCCGGCCGAATTCCGCGGCTGGCGCGTCCCCGACGTGCTGCTGTCGGGCAACTTCGCCGAGATCGAGGCATGGCAGGACGAACAGTCGTGGGAGCGCACCCGACGGCTGCGCCCCGACCTGCTGGACGATAAAAACTGACATGCCATGAAGTACTACCTCATCGCCGGCGAAGCGTCGGGCGACCTGCACGGATCGAACCTCATGCGGGGATTGCTCAAAAGCGATCCCGCGGCCCGCTTCCGTTTCTGGGGCGGCGACCGCATGGCCGAAGTCGGCGGAGCGGAGAATCGGGTGCGCGACTACCGCGAAACGTCGTTTTTCGGCATCGTGGGCGTACTGCGCAACCTGGGAACCATCTCGCGGCAGCTGCGCGAGTGCCGCGAAGATGTGCTGCGCTACGCCCCCGACGTGCTGATCCTCGTCGACTACCCGGGCTTCAACATGAAGATGGCGCGCTTCGCCAAAGAGCACGGCATCCGCACCTTCTACTACATCGCCCCGAAAGTGTGGGCGTGGCGCGAATGGCGCGTGAAGGCGATCCGCCGGTACGTCGACCGGCTCTACATCATCTTCCCCTTCGAACGCGACTACTTTCCCCGCCACGGCATCACGCCCGTATTCGAGGGGAATCCGCTGCTCGACGCCATCGCGGCTCGGTCGGCGACGCTCCCCTCGCGCGAGGAGTTCGGCCGTGCGAACGGACTGGACGAACGGCCCGTGGTGGCGCTCGTGGCGGGCAGCCGCCGCGGCGAAATCGAAGCCAACCTGCCGCTGATGTGCGCGCTGGCGCCCCGTTTTCCGCACTATCAGTTCGTGGTGACGGGCGTCTCGTGGCTCGACCGCGGGCTCTACGACCGCCATCTTGCGGGAACCGACGTGCGCATGGTCGTCGACCAGACCTACGAAACGCTCCGCAACGCCGTTGCGGCGGTGGTCACTTCGGGTACGGCCACACTGGAAACGGCGCTGATGCGCATTCCCGAAGTGGTCGTCTACCGCACCGTATGGTGGCAGGTATGGTTGCGGCCCTACGTGCTGAAAGTGCCCTTCATCTCGCTGGTGAACCTCAACCTCGGCCGTGAGGCGGTGCGCGAGCTGGTGCAGTCGTCGGCCGATCCGACGGAGGCCCAGCGGGCCCTCGGCGCGATCCTGCCGGGCGGCTCCGAACGCGAGCGGATGCTCGGCGACTACGACGAACTGCACGCCGTCATGGGCGGGCCGGGTGCCAGCGACCGCTTCGCCCGCGACATGGTCGCCGAACTCCGCAAGGGAGCGCCGAACGGCGACCGCAAAGCATAAAACAGAACGATCCATGAAAGAGACACTCATCATCGCCATCATCCTCGGCGCCTTCGCGCTGCTCGCCTCGCTGCGGGCCGCACGCCTCGACGCGGCCAACGCCGCAAAGCCCCGCCGCAACGGCCGCACGGGCGGCAAAGAGTCTGCCGGAAAGGGAGCGGAGCAGGGGCGGTTGCGCCCCACGATTCTCCGTACGGCGGCCGTCGGTATGGCGGTGCTGGCCATCGGCATCACCCTGACGACGTGGCTGCTTCTCCGCGCGGGGGTCACGCCGCCGACCCTCGCCTCGGTGCGGATCGGGATTCTCGTCGCGGGCGCTGCTGCCATCATCACGGTCATCGAACGCCGCAAACGCAGAAAATAACACCCGAAACCCTGAACCCATGACCGAATCACTCGTCATCGCGGCTATTCTGGCCATATGCGCCGTCATCCTCTGGCTGCGGCCGCAGTCGATCTCGACGCTCAGCGGCAACCCCGAAGAGAACCCCGAACTGAACTGGCGCGCCGTGCGCCGCATCGGGGCCGGCGGATTGCTGCTGCTGGCGGTGGTGATCGGAGGCGGCAGCTGGCTGCTGCTTCGCGCGGGCGTCGAACCGCAGACGATCACGGTGCTGGGAATACTTCTCCTCTTCATCGGCGCGATCGGCCTCACCGCGGCGGTCGAGCTATGCAAAAAACGGAAATCATGAAGATCATCTGCATCGGCCGCAACTACCGCGACCACATCGCCGAATTCGACGGCGGGCCGCTGCCCGCGGAGCCGCTCTTCTTCCTGAAACCCGACACGGCCCTGCTGCGCAACAACGACCCCTTCTACATCCCCGACTTCACGCAGGAGGTGCACTACGAATGCGAACTGGTCGTGCGCATCGACCGACTGGCGCGCCACATCGCGCCGCGCTTCGCCCACCGTCTCTACGCCGAAGTCGGACTGGGCATCGACTTCACGGCGCGCGACCTCCAACGCGAGGCGATCGCCAACGGATGGCCGTGGGAGCGTGCCAAAGGATTCGACTACTCGGCCGCCGTGGCGCCGCAGTTCGTCCCCGTCGCCGAGCTGGGCGACATCCGGCAGCTGCACTTCACGCTCGAAATCAACGGCGAGGTACGGCAACGAGGGTATACGGGCGACATGATCTTCGGGGTGGACGAACTGCTGAGCCACGTCTCGCGCTACATCACCTACCGCACGGGCGACCTGTTTTTCACCGGCACGCCGGCGGGCGCAGGCCCCGTCGAACGGGGAGACGTGCTGCGCGCCACGCTCGAAGGACGCGAACTGTTGAATTTCGAAATACGCTGATCCCATGATCCTCCAAGAAAAACTACGCCCCTACCGGCTGCTGCTGGCCTCGCACTCGCCGCGGCGGCAGCAGTTGCTGCGCGACTGCGGACTCGACTACACGCTCATCGACCGCTACGAAGTCGAAGAGCGCTACCCCGCGGGACTGCCGCCGCACGACGTGCCGCTCTTCCTGTCGCAACTCAAAAGCGACGCCTATCCCGAACCGCTCGCCGCAAACGACATCCTCCTGACGGCCGACACGGTGGTCGTGGCCGCCGGCGGGATTCTCGGCAAGCCGCACGACCGCGACGAGGCCGTCGGGATGCTGCACCGCCTGTCGGGCGCCGAGCACTTCGTCACCACGGGCGTGACGCTGCGCACCGTACAGCGGCGTTACAGCTTCGCCGTCACCACCGCCGTGCGCTTCCGCGCGCTCGCGGACGAGGAGATCGCCTACTACGTCGACCGCTTCCGCCCCTTCGACAAGGCGGGCGGCTACGGCATCCAGGAGTGGATCGGCTACGTGGCCATCGAAAGCATCAACGGTTCGTTCTACAACGTCATGGGACTGCCCGTCCAGCGGCTCTACGTCGAGCTCGACCGGTTCCTCTCCCAGCAGGCCGGCTGATGCTGCGGCCATCCGCCCTGCCGCAAACCGACAAAAATCAAACGATCGTATAATCATGAAAAGACCTCTCAACCCCACCTCCCGCCGGAAGCGCCCTTGTCGTATGCCGCGAATCGCAGCGGCGATCCTGCTGACGGCGTTGACGGCAATCGCCGCCCCGAAGGCCCGCGCCGACGAGGGGATGTGGCTGCCGAGCCTGATCGGCGAACGGATCGACGACATGCGCGCCAAGGGATTCCGCCTCACGGCCGAAGACATCTACTCCGTCAACAAAGCGTCGATGAAGGACGCCGTCGTGCTTTTCAACGGCGGCTGCACGGGCGAGCTGATCTCGCCCGAAGGATTGCTCGTGACCAACCACCACTGCGGTTACGGCGCCATACAGGGCCATTCGACCGTCGAACACGACTACCTGACCCACGGATTCTGGGCGCGCGACCGCTCGGAAGAGCTGCCCAACGAGGGGCTGTGGGTGCGGCGGCTGGTGCGCATGGAAGAGGTGACCGACCGCCTGGCGGCGGGCGAAACCGCCGAAAAGATCTGCGAGGAGGCCGCCGAAAAGGGACGTTACCGCACGGCGATCGAGCAGATGTATTACGGCAACCAACAGTTCCTCTTCGTCTACGAGCAGTTCGACGACGTGCGGCTGGTCGGGGCGCCTCCCTCGTCGATCGGCAAGTTCGGCGGCGATACCGACAACTGGATGTGGCCGCGCCATACGGGCGACTTCTCGCTCTTCCGCATCTATGCCGACCGCGAGAACCGACCGGCGAAATTCAGCCGCGAAAACGTACCCTACCGCCCTGCGCGCTACTTCCCCGTCTCGACGAAGGGAATCCGCGAGGGCGACTTCACGATGATCTACGGTTTTCCGGGCAACACCCAGCAGTACGTCACGGCCGACGCCGTGGCCTATGTCGTCGAACGGTCGGACCCGATGAAGATCGACCTGCGCACACGACGGCTGGAAATCATCTCGGCGGCGCAGGAGGCCGACGCGGCGACCCGCATCCGCTACGCCGCCAAACACGCTTCGATCGCCAACGCATGGAAAAAATGGCAGGGCGAGCTGCTGGGGCTGCAACGGCTCGGCACGGTGGCGCAGAAGAAGGCCTACGAAGCCGCATTCGCCCGCTGGGCGGCCGACCGCCCCGAATACGCGCATCTGCTCGACTCGCTCCGCGCGGCCTACCGCAGCGCGACCGAAGGCTATTACCTCCAAGAGCTGTGCAACGAGAGCGTGAAGGGGATCGAGCTGGCAACGCTGGCCGCCGCATTGAAGCAATACGCCGCCAAACCTTCGGAGGCGCTCGCCGAGCGGATCGCCAAACTCTATCGCGACTACGATCCCGCGATCGACCGCCGCGTGGCCGTCGAGATGCTGCGCGGACTGGAACAGTACTATCCCCGGCCGCTGCCGGAGGCCTACACGGCCGAAACGACGCGCTGCAAAGGCGTCGAAGGGTATGCCGCCCGCCTGTTCGACGCCTCGGCGATCGTGCGGTTCGATGCCGTCGAACCGCTGCTGCGCGACACAGCGGCACTGCGTGCCGCGCTGCAACGCGAACCGGTGCTGCATCTGGTCGGCATCTTCGACCGCGGACGCATCCCCCGCAACCTGAGCAATCTGCCCGCCGTCGAACGTTGGTACCGCCCCTACATGAAGGCGCTGCGCGAATTCGACCGCGAACGCCCCTTCTACCCCGACGCCAACCTCACGCTGCGCGTGGCCTACGGGCAGGTGGCGGGCTACTGGTATGCCGACGCCGTCTACCACCGTCCGCTGACGACGCTCGACGGCATCATCGCCAAGGACGACCCGACGGTCTACGACTACGACATCCCCCAGCGGCTGCGCGCCTGCCACGCCGCGAAGGATTACGGACGCTGGAGCATCCCGACGGCCGACGGCGGCGTGACCGTCCCCGTCTGCTTCCTGGCGACGAACCACACCACGGGCGGCAACTCCGGTTCGCCGGTCGTCAACGCCGACGGCGAACTGGTGGGCATCAATTTCGACCGCACGTGGCGTTCGACGATGAGCGACCTGCAATTCGACCCCGCGATCTGCCGCAATATCGCCGTCGACATCCGTTACGTGCTCTTCACGATCGACCGCATCGGAGGAGCGGGGCACCTGTTGAAGGAGATGGAGCTGCGTTAACGCGCGGCGGACAGTGCCGAAAGAGAGCGGAACTCTCCCGATAACGGGGAGTTCCGCTCTCTTTTTCAGCGACGATCTCCGAACGGAGACCGGCAAGGCACGGATTCCGAAACCGGCCGGCGGCCGAAAACCTCACGGGACGCACGACCGGAAAACGTACGGGGCGAACCGGCATATCGCGTCACGACGCATCCGCCGGATACGCTTCACCCGTTTCGCCCCGCCGAATTCTACTTATTGAGGATTTCATCCAGACGGCGAACCGTCTCGGCCACCTCCGGCTGATCGGGCAGATGCGAGACGTCGCGGCGAAGGTAACTGGCGTAAGTCGTATAGTTGATACCGAAGATCCGACGGGCGTGATTCCGCCAGACGCGACGATGCGAATAGAGGTGCTCGCCTTTCTGGTAATACAATTGATCCAGCGCCTGCACCGCCTTGATGCGTAATAAAAGATTCTCCTTATTAGACATGGTGAGAATTAGTTAGATTGTGTTGATTTGATAAAAATACGGTTTCCAAGGCGAATTTCCAACGAGAATACCAAAACTTGCCACTTTTTTCGTTCTTCGAAAGAAACGAAAGACGTCCGGATATTCCGGACGTCTCCAGTATCAGTAAAATTCGATTCGGTTTTCCGCGCGACGACAGGGCCGAATACCGGCCACGAAATCGCCGGATGGAAAAAGGCTCTGCTATTTAAGATTAGAGACTTTGAGCCGAGAGGTACGATCCATCAATTCGATAGCAGCAAGATGCCGATAACGAGTATGGAACATCATTGAACTGGTAGGAGCAGAACTCGGCGATGTGGGAAGATCATCGAGCGAAGCAGGGAACTGCATCGTATCCACAGAGATTTTTCCAGGTACGCCCTCAGCATCATAGGCCAAAGCATAGTTGCAGACCGTCGCCCCCAAAGCATCCTTTACAAAGGTAAACACGGCCCCATTGCTACCTTGCAAAACACTGCTGTCATACCATAATCCCTCCGGATTGGTACTCTTATTCAACGATTCGTCTCCGAATGCCGCGATCATCGCCTCTTCGCCGGCTTCCTCCACCAAACCGGGTCCATACCCGATCATGAAGCGGAAACTCGCACAATCCGAATTCGGAGAAAAGGTAATTTGTGCAGCAGGATCTCCTTCGTCATTGAATAAACTGTTCGACAAACCCACCGATGCATTGCTGCGCTCGGTCGTCGGCGGCGTCGGTTCATCGCCCCCCCCCTGATTGCCATCCATGACCGCTTCGACACGCGTCATCGAAAGCGGCCCCGTCACACCAGCGGCATTCACTCCGATGGTCGTCACGTAAAGTACTTCACCCCACTCCAAAGGCACAACGCGATCTGTCAACGCATCGGTATACAAATTGGCAGGGTCACCCAGCATAAAAGCGATAATATCCGCTTCCGGCATTTCGAGAACAGTTTCATAGAACAAGCCTACTGCCCATTTCGCAGTAGCTTCATTGGGAACCAGATCGAATAACATTACGGCCTTACCTGCGAAATCGGGATCGACATACACATATTTATCACCGTCGTCAATCACATAGGTAAGCTGCACTTTCGCTTCCGGCGAAGTAGTCTTCGTATTCGCCTTGAACAGGCGCGTGGTCTCTTCGGCCTTGCCTGCCGCCGATTTCTGGACGCCGAACGCCACGACGCTGTACTCGGTACCGATGCTCAGACCCGATGCGTTGTAGTTGCTCGTACCGCTGCGGAACTGTGCGGCAGCGACGGCATCCCAGCCCGACTTGTCGATCTCGGCATTGAGCGCAGCCAGCTGCGCGTCCAGAATCTCGCGGTCGCTCATCCCCGCCACGTCGGCCGACTTGACCGCCGTCACGAAATAGGAACCCGAACCGGAGGGGACGCACTTGGCCGAAATCGCCTCATCGCCCGCATTCATGACCGAAACATCGATCGACATGCGGGGATCGACGGCGGTCGAGAACTTCTCCGAACGGCTCAGCACCGACGTCGAAGCGCCCCTGTCCGCATCGTAACCGAACGCTACGGCCACATAGGCGGTTTCGGGATCGAGCCATTTCGCCTCGATCGTCTGTTCGCCCTTGACCAGCGACTCCGGTTCGATATCCTTTTTGAGCATTTCGATAATGGCGTTGCTGTTCTTGTCCAGCAGCAGCGAACTCTTCACCACGGCGAAGAAATAGGTCTCGTCGGCGATCGACGGCTCGACCTTCACCGTCGCGGAGTCGTACCCCACGGGGTCGACCGTGAAGGCGAACGTCTGCGACGAAAGTCCCTCGGCCGGCGTCTCGACGAAGATTTCGGCATATTCCGAATCGGCCAGCTGCGAGTCGGCAGCTGCGAGCGCCTTCACCTTGACCGTATATTTCGCACCTGCGGCCGCATCGTCGAAACGCAGCGACGTCTTGTCGGTCTGGGTTTCGGGACAAAACTCCGACGTGTTTCCCGCAGCGTCGCTTTCGGTCACCACATACTGATATCCGGCGGCCTCGTCGACAGCGTCCCACTCGACGCCGAACGACGTCGGGGTGTTCTCGCTGACGGCTACGACGGGTTTGGATACCGCCGGAACGACCGGATCTTCCACATCGTCGCTGTCGCAGCCGACGAAGGCCGTCAACAACGCAATTGAGATGAAAAGTCCAAATTTCTTCATAAACTACACTATAAAATATTACAAATTCATTCCGTATACAAGGCGTCTAGGTTGGCAAATATAATCATTTTTTCACAGAATATCTTATTTCCCGGCCATAAGATTCTTTTTTCAATCCCCGTTCATGCGACAAATCATAAGAAACGATGCCGGAAACGGCATCTTTAAAAAACGGAATCGAGGTCGTCGGATTTCAGATCGTAATTCCGAGCGGGCGATTTAAAAAAAATCGCAACCTCTCCGCCCGCTCACGCCAACCGCGTCGTCCGGGATTCGGGAAGCAGCCGCATCGCGGAAAAATCGATCCCTTCGAGCAGCGCCACTCCCGGACGCCGCCCCGGCGCGATCTCCCCCAGTTCATCACCGAAACCCAACGCCGCCGCACCGCCCGCCGTCGCCCACAGCAGGCGTTCGGCCAGCGGAACCCCGTCGCCCAGCAGACGCAGTTCGTCGACGAGCGACAACGCGCCGTTCGACGCCAGCGAATCGGTTCCCACACAGATATTCAACCCGTTCGCCCGCAGCAGCTCCACCGGCGGGCGCAATCCCGAGATATACCGGTTCGAACCCGGGCAGAGGCACCACCACACGGGTGCCGTGAAGTGCGCCGTCACGCGGTCGATCGTCCGCTGCGTCACGCAGCAATTGTGGACGAGCAGCACGCTGCGCGTGGGCGGGACGCTCCCGACGAGCCGTTCGACCGGCGAGCCGTAATGCAGGAAATCGCACCGCCAGCCCCGCTCGGCATACCACGCCGCCAGCTCCCCTTCGCCGCGGTAGAGCGCCTCCTCGGCCGGCGACTCCATGAAATGGATCGACAGCGGAGCGTCGCCCCCGCTGCAAATTCTGCGGAAAAGCGCATCGGGGACGGAATAGGTCGAATGCGGCGTGAGCGACGTGGCGGCATGGCGCAGCAGCCCGTCGACAGGGGCCGTCGACACGGACTGCAAACCGAAAAGTTCGGCGAACGTGCGGTAGCGGATCGCGCTGCGCGCCTTCACAGCGAACGTACTCTCGCCATTGGCCACGTCGCCCACGGCCGCCACGCCCTCGCGCCACATGCGGGCGTCGGCCGCCTCGATCGCCCGCCGCCGCTGCTCCTCGTCGAACCGTCCGCGCTGCGCGCCCATACCCCGCGCGAACGCGGCGAACCCGCCGCCCGCGGGAATCGCACCGCGCAGGCAGGACAATTCCAAATGACAGTGGGCGTTGACCATCCCCGGCAGCAGGATGCCGGAATAGAACTCCACGCCAGCCTGTCGGTCGGGATCGCGCCACGTATCGACGCCGACGACCGTACCGTCGTCAGCGAGCGTCAGCAGCGGCCGGGGCCGCAGTCCCGAGCGAGTCAGCAGGTAGTGCGACGCGATCCGGCGCGGGGAGGGGGTTACAGAAATCATCGGCAAAAATCTTGATGTTCAACTGACGCAGGAAGAGGCTGTCGACCGCCTCGGCGGCATCGGGGGTATAGACCACCCGCAGATTGCGGACGGTCATGTGCGGTCGCTTGGGTTTCGGACTGCGGATCTCGTAGAGATCGAGCACCAGCCGCCGCATCGAAGTGTCGGCCTTCATCTCGCGGCGGTACTCCGCCGCACGGCGGCGTGTCAGATAGGTCGGCGACACATTGACCCGACGGTCGTCGGCCCGCTCGAACCAGACGCTGGCACGCAGCTGCGTATTCTCGTCGAGCGAATCGATCAGATAGTCGAACGCGATCGTATAGTCGCCCGGACGGATGCTGTCGAAGACGAAACGGAGCCGCGCCGTGTCGCGCAGCCGCGTGACGCGGACGAGCGAGTCGGCGTAGAGCGTGCGGCGGAACGTGCGGCGCGCGACGTTGTCGATCGTATCCAGAATCGACACCTCGCGGTCGAGATGCTCCGCCTCGGTTTCGAGCAGTTTGATCGCCTGCTCGACCACATCGCTCAGGCGGGCGCTCTTGCGCTTGGAGAAGTTGCCGATCGTATACTGCACGTCGGCCGTCGTATAGCCGTACTTGGCGAAGATCGGCTCGTAGAGATTCAGCGAATCGGGCCGCATCCCCCGATGCTGCATGTAGGCATTCGAGAGGAATGCGTCGTGAAAGATGAGCGCGAGCTGCTCGTCGGGGATGATCTTGTATCCCGAACAGGCCAGCAGCAGGCCCGATACCAATATATATATAAATCGTTTCATATCCCGTTCGTTTTCAACAGTCGTTTCCCCGCTTCGGCACGGCCGAAACAGGAACTTGTCATTGCGCCGTGCGGCCGGCGGCCATGTCGTCCGCACGAACCGCGCGCCGCACCGTCACGGCCGTCATCGCCCCCATCACGACCGCGAAAGCCGCCACGACGGCCGCCACGTCGCCCCCGCGCAGCAGGACGGGGTAGCTCTTGACCAGAAAGCTGTCGGCCGGAATTTCGATCACGCCGAAATAGTGCTGCACGAGGCACAGCCCCACGCCCAGCACGACGCCCGCTCCGGCGCCCAGCACGCCGATCAGCCCCCCTTCGAAGAAGAAGATGCGGCGGACGAACCGCGTATCGGCCCCCATGGCGCCCAGTGCGACGAACTCCGGCCGCTTGTCCAGCACGAGCATCACCACCGTCCCCACGATCGAGAACGAGGCGATGACGAGCACCAACAGCGAAATGAGGAAGATGCCCCACTTCTCGTACTGCATGATCGTGTAGAACGAAGCGTTCAGCTCGTCGCGCGTGCGCACCTCGAACGCCCCGCCCGCCGCCTCCGCCACGCGCCGCTTCACCTCCGCCGGACGTGCGCCGCGGGCCACGCGGACCACGGCCGCCGACGCCCGATCGGGATAGGAGAAGAGCTCCTGCGCCAGCCTGAGCGACGTAAAGAGATAGCGACCGTCGGTCTGGGCGTCGGCCGCGAAGACCCCCGCCACCTCCGCCTGCCGACGCGTGTAGCCCTCGACGGGCAGCAGCGACGAGAATCCGGTGCGGCGCAGGGCGTAGAGCACGCCGTCGGACTCGCCCAGCGAGCGCAGTCCGAGTTCGTAGGCCACGCCGCGGCCGACGACGAGCCGGTCGAGATCGCCCAGCCGGACGGCGTAGTCGCCCGCCGTAATGCACTCGGCCACGGGAACCACCCGATCGTAACCGTCGGCGACGCCCCGCACCGTCACCATCGCCTGACGGCCGCGGTACTCCATGAGCGCGCTCTGTTCGAGCGCCAGCGACACCGCCTCCACGCCGGGAAGCCGCCGCAGCGCGGCCGTATCGAGCGATTCGATCCCGAACGTCTGTCCCTCGCGGGGCGTGAGCGTCAGATCGGCGTCGAAATGCGAATTCATCGACCGCACCAGTTGCTCGAAGCCGTTGAAAACCGACAGCAGGACGATCATCGCCGCCACCGGAACGGCCACGGACACGACGCTCACGCCGGCGATCAGATTGATCACCGAGTGGGACTTCTTCGAAAAGAAGTAACGTCGTGCGAACCAGCCGGCGAGCATCCCGTAGCCGCGTTACTTCTCCTCGCGGAGCAGCTGGTCGATATTGTCGATATACTCCAACGAGTCGTCCAGAAAGAACTGAATCTCGGGGACGGTCTTCAACTGGTTGTGGACGCGCTGTCCCAGACTGCGGCGCAGCAGCCAGTTCTGCTTGTCGAGTACGGCCATCACCGCCGTGCTGCGGTCGAAGGGGAAGACGCTGACGTAGATCTTCGCATAACCGAAATCGGGCGAGACGCGCACGGCCGTGACCGTGACCATCGCCCCTTGCAGAAACGAAGCGGCCTCCTTCGAGAAGATGTCGGCCATGTCGCGCTGTATCTGTCGGGCAATCTTCTGTTGCCGCATCGATAGGTTCTCTGTCATAAGTATCTATTTCTGTGGTTTTTCTCCGAAATCGAATCCCGCCTTCATCTTCTCCCGTTTCTGCCGCTTCACGGTCCACGACTTGAATTCGGGGGCGAAACGGTAGGCCACGCCGATACGCACCATCAGGTTGTCCATCGGCGAACGCTGGGGCGTATACCAGAAGGGGTTCTCGGCGCCGTCGACCGCATTGTCGTAATATTTGTTGCGATTGCGCAGGATGTCGGAATAGCCGAAATAGTAGCGTGCGCCGGCGCTCACCTCGAAGCGCCCGATCAACACCGCGAGCCCCGCTCCGCCCGCCAGGCCGTACCCCCAGCGGTTGTCGCGTGCGGTCTTGAATTCGTACTTGCCGCGCCACGGTTCGACGCCGTTCTCGCGGGCGACGTCGTTGACGTAACTCGAATCGAAATTATAGGAGAAGGTCAGCGCCGCTTCCAGATAGACGCGCAGGTGACGCCGCGCCAGATAGAAGTGGGGCTGCCACACGAGCGGCACCACGAACGAGTTGAGCTTGCGCGTATAGTAGACGTAATCGGCTTCGTTCTCAGTGGTCGAGGCGAAGGGCGCATAGGCGAACCCTCGCTGCAAGAATTCCAGATCGACACCGACGCACCCCACGAAGCGCGTGGCCGAATAATAGCGCCACGAGAAACCGCCGGAGAAGCGTCCGCCGACGGATTTCGTCTCCTGTGCAGGGTAGAAGCGGGCCGTACCCGTCCCGAAACCGCCGAAGACGCCGACCGTGTGCTGCGCACGGGCCGCGGAGGCCGCGAGCAACACGGACGCACAAAGAGTTATGAACTTCATCGTTTTCATCGTACACATTTAGAACGAGTTGCCGAATCCTCCCAACGCACCGCCCATGCCGCCGGATCCGCCCATGCTGCCCAGACCGCCCATCGCGCCGCCGAAGCCCATGCCCGACGAAGACTGCCCCTGCTGGTCTTCCTTGCGGTTCTTGCGGTTCTGCTGCTGCTCGTCGAGGTATTTCGACAGCCGCTGCATCTCCTGCTGTTCGAGCTGTTCGATCAGCGACTCCATCGTAATGGGGGCGAACAGTTCGTTCATGTCGATATCGAGTTCGACCTCCCAGTTCTCCTTCGTGGCGAAGGTCGACTCGCCGTCGGCGTTGACATACATCTCGGCCCGCTCGGGCTGCCGCCGTTCGACCAGGTTGCCCGAATCCCAACGCCCGTTGCCGTTGAGATCCTCGATGACGCGCAGCCGGATTTCGCCCGCCGGTACATAGTCGAACCGCAGATCGCCCGTCGTGACGTCGCGCCGCTCCTGCAACAGGCCGTTCGACCCGTTGAGCAGCTGCACGACATACTTCGCATCGGGAGCCTTGCCCTCGACGTGCAGCCGGATCGTGGCGAATTTCTCGGGGTCGGCCACCGTATAGGTGCCGCGCAGCGAATCGTTCTGTTCGTTGGCGATATTCTCGAAAGCACCCGGCGGCACGAGCAGCTCGTACTTGCCGCCCAACTGCCAGTCGGATTTCAGCCGCCAGACACGCATGTTGGCCGTATCGCGCTCGAACCGCACCTCGGCAGGACGCGGTTCGGGCTGCTGCTCGGTGGTATAGGTGAGCTGCACGGCCGCGGAATCGAGTTTGCGCAGCGGATAGTCGAACTCCAATTTGAGGTTGTCGAGCGGATTCACGTCGCCCGTGGTCGAGAGGTTGACCTTGAAGGGGTTGGGCTTTTCCGGCTCCTCCCACTCCTCGCCGGCCGCTTCGGCGCGTTTGCGCTCGCGTTCGAGCTTTTCGCGCTCCTTCTCCTCCGACTTGCTCTCGATATACCTCCATGCGAGTTTCAGCGGTTCGGTCACCTCCTGCAACCTGTTGACCGTATCGTGTTTGAAATAGGTGATCTCGCCCTTGATCGTATCGGGAAGCGAGGCCGAGGGCACGTCGAACCACAGGGCCACCGTATCGCGCCCCACGGTCTGGGGATCCCAGATGACCCGCTCGGCGGGGATGCTGTCGAACCGCAGGCCGGTGACTTCGGGATGCGCGGCGCCGAAATAGAGCATGGCCTTGTGCCGTGCGGGACGTTCCGACTGCTGGAGCGTCTGCCGTTTGAAGGCCACGTCGGTGAACATCCGCATGAAGACCTGCGGATCGGCCGTGACGTAATGGCGCAGCGAGTCGTACCAGACCGAAAAGTCGGGCATCAGCGCGGGGTTGATCAGACTGTCCAGAAAACCCACCTTGTCGATCGACGGTTCGTACATCTGGTTGTCGTTGGTATCCTGGAAGGCGTAGACGCGGTAGGGAACCGGTTTGAGGTTCTGCGCCAGGAAAATGCCGTTGGTCTCGGCGCGGGCGATGACCTGCGGCTTGTAGTTGAACAGCGTCGAATCGTACTCTTTGGGTTCGGGAACCGAGTCGGCGATGTAAAAGTAGATGAAGCTCTTGCTTACGCTGTCGGCCTTGTAGGCGTCGACCGTATAGCCCGACAGCACCATCGAATCGATCTCGGGTCCGGTCGAAAAGACGTAACGCATCGAGTAGAGGGGGTTGCCCTCGTTGTTGTCGCAGATCGCGCTGCCGAAATTGAGCGCATAGGTGGTATTCTCCCTCAGCGTATCGCGCAACTGAACGGAGATTCCCCGCCCGCGCAGGGTGATGGTGGGTTTCTTCTTCATCTGCGGCGAGGTGAAGAACTCCTTCTGCTGATCCTTGATCTGGACGAACTCGTCGAACTCGATATAGATCTTGCGATCCTTGAAATTGGTCGTGAAGTTGTCGGGCGTCATCAGCGTGATGACGGGGGGCAGCGTATCCTTCGGGCCGCCCGTGGGCGTCATGATCGTGGCGCAGCGCCACAGAAACGCCGTACAGAAGAAGACTGCGAGCGCCGCACGCCCCAGCAGCGGGACGAAGCCCCGTCGTTTGTCCTTATCGCTTGTTCTCATCGCCGTATATTCCGATTGTCGACGCCCGACCCCTGCGAACCGGACGAATCGCCGCCGGTCTCACCGCCAATTTCACTACCGGTCTCACCGCCAGTCTCGCCACCAGTTTCGCCGCCGGTCTCGCCGCCGGGATTGTCGGGCTCCTCGACATAGAAGTCGTTGAACATCCGCCACGTGCCGTCGACATATTTTTTCATCTGTTTCCACGGGCGGAAGATGACCGACGTGAAGAGCTGCGGCAGATTCTCGCCCAAATCCTGCTGCCGATAACCGTAGAGCCGGTTCTCGGTATCGACCGCCACGACCACGACGGGCGTACTGCCCACCCGCATCAGCAGCAGATCCATGTCGACCGAGTCGACGCGGTAGGCCGTACCTTGCACGGGCGAAACGCCCGCCTCGTCGGTTCCCTTGCGCGTAAGGACGCCGTTCAACGCATCCTCGTAGGAGGCGACCGTCCACGTCACGGTGTCGGCCTCGAAGGCATAGGCGACCACCCCCTGCGCCGGTTTCAGCTCGGCGGCCGACTCCGTCTGCACCCAACTTTTGAGGATCACGTCGGTATCGTAACCCACGCTCTTGAAACAACCGCCCAGCAGCAGCGCGGCGGCGGCATATAGTATCGTCCGTTTCATTTCGTCTTTCGTAACAGGTTATCGCGCAGTTCGCCCATCGTAAGCCCCAGCACGGGATGAGGCCGCTGGCGCAGTACTTCGCACAGCGGCGTGAGGACGAACTCGCGCTCGGCGATACCCGGATGCGGGATCGTCAGTTCGGGCGTGGAGATCACCTCGTCGTCGTAGAGCAGGATGTCGATGTCGATCGGCCGCGAGACGTAACGCTGCCCCGTAGCGGCCCGTTCGACCGCCTCGGCGGCACGGTTGCGCCCCAGCTCCCGCTCGATGCGGTGCACCTCGGCGAGCACCTCGTGCGGCGCGAGATCGGTGTCGGCCACCAACACCTGATTGACGAACGGCTGTTCGGCCTCGAAGCCCCACGGGGCGCTCCCGTAGCAGTGCGAACAGCGCAGCACGGCTCCGATGCGGGCGTTGACCAACCGCTGCGCCGTGCGCAGACGCTCCTTCACGTCGCCGACGTTGCCTCCCGTCAAAAGTACCACACGTGCCATAATCTCCTCCCTATTTTCGTCGAATCTGTTTGCTGACGCTCAGCGCGAAGTGCGTAAAGACGATCGTCGGATTACCGTTCTGCGTGATCTGACGCATCGCCCGTTCGATCTCGTCGAGCAGGAACTCCACGTTCTCGTTGCCGATAAAGGGGGCGAACTTCCCGCAAAAATCGGCTTCGGCGCCCCACAGGTAGCTGATGTCGGCCAATCCGGCGTGGA